>Ga0081528_100399_pt1 | contig 23772 bp, 18 predicted proteins | sample HotLakmasection4_FD_71011 | JGI IMG/M metagenome (GOLD analysis project Ga0081528, IMG submission 71011) | Hypersaline microbial mat communities from Hot Lake, Washington, USA - Section #4 (SPADES assembly) (version 2) | ecosystem: Environmental > Aquatic > Non-marine Saline and Alkaline >...
GGTGAACAGCCGGGAGGATATATTCTCCTTTCCCGAACTTCGTAAAAAAGCCAATAGAGAGTTAGACTGCTTCAAAGGCCTTCCCGGATTGCTGGCAGACTCTCTGCCCGACAACTATGGGAATCAGTTAATCAATCGATGGCTGGCTGAACAGGGCCGGCCAGAGAACAATATGAACCCGGTCGAAAAACTCTGTTTTATCGGAACCAGAGGCATGGGTGCACTGGAGTTTGAGCCAGCCACCTTAAGCAATACAAAAAAAACCTTTGACATTGAGGTGAACAGCCTGGTGGAAATTGCACAAAAGATGTTGTCGAAAAGAAAACAGTTTGGAGCAAATCTGCAGGAACAGGACGAACAAGCCATTCGAAATATTCTGAAAATCGGTACTTCTGCCGGAGGAGCAAGGCCTAAAGCCGTAATTGCATACAATGAGAAAACCGGCAAGGTTAAGTCAGGACAGGCAAAAGCACCAAAAGGGTATGACCACTGGCTGATAAAACTGGATGGAGTGAGTGATGTTCAGCTTGGAGAAAGTTACGGCTATGGACGGGTAGAGTATGCTTACTATCTGATGGCCGGGGACTGTGGAATAGAAATGATGCCATCTGAATTGCTTGAAGAGAATGGCCGTGCACATTTTATGACGAAACGGTTTGACCGGGAAGGAACAGACACAAAACATCACATACAAACTCTATGCGCTATAAAGCATTATGATTACAATGATGTGAGAAGTTACAGCTACGAGCAGTTATTCCAGACAATGCGCGAGCTGAGACTGACATACCCGGAAGCAGAACAGATGTTCAGGAGAATGGTATTTAATGTACTATCCAGGAACTGCGACGACCATACCAAAAATTTCTCTTTCCGCCTGAAAAGGGATCATAAATGGGAGCTGGCTCCGGCATACGATTTGTGTCAATCCTACCGCCCTGATAGTGAGTGGGTAAGTCAGCACGCACTAAGTATCAATGGAAAACGAACAGGAATTACCCGAAATGATTTGCTGGTACTGGCAGAGTCGGTCAATATCAAAAAAGCGGATCAGATTATTCAGCAGGTAAACTCTGTTGTTAACCGCTGGACGGAATACGCGGATTCTGCAAATGTAAGACCAAAGCTGAGAGATGCCATTGCAACAACTCTGATTCATCTGTAATCACTACCTTCCCATTCAGCCGCCAAAAGCCTGCCATCAAACCGGTTCGTTTTTACTACCACCCCCTCCCCTATGAACATTATCCATGTAATGTATAGCAAGACAAAAGTATGAGAACGAAATAACGGATTGGACAACATCTTTTTAAAGGCTGTCAGAAAATAAAGAAAGAAGCATTTAAAACACTTTACTATTTGGCCACGATGTCACGAATACCCGAAGAATCACGAAGGCTAATATATAGTTTTCATAATACTTCGTGTACCTTCGTGATTTGGTGCCTTAGTGGCAAAAAATATCGTTGACTGTTTTGAATACGCATTTCATCATAGCCACTTCTCCCATAGGGATGGCGTTTATTAGATTTTTAAAGCTACTTAAAGCCAAAAAAAGTAACTTCTTAGCGATTTTCTAAAAATTGATGTGGCTTTTGCACGTCCAGGACAGAGTTGACATGTTATAAATAGTATCCCTGATGAACCACCTCAGAGCAATGCTCTCGGGATAGTAACTTAATATCCATTAATTCTGGATAGAATATCTGCTTATTGGAAAGTGCCAACTTGGAGGGGCTGTCAGAAAATAAAGAAAGAAGCATTTAAAACACTTTACTATTTGGCCACGATGTCACGAGGGCCCGAAGTATCACGAAGGCTAATATTTAGTTTTCATAATACTTCGTGTACCTTCGTGATTTGGTGCCTTAGTGGCAAAAAAAACCGTTGGCTGTTTTGAATACGCATTTCCTCACAGCCACTCGAAAGGGGACTTCTATCTTCTCAAACCCGGAGGGGTCTGGAAATTAAACCCCTCATGAATGATACAGTACGTAAAACCATAGATACATCATCACTCATCATCAGAAACTACTTTAAACTGATAAATCGTAGTCGTTTCGTACGTTTCACCGGGGTTTAGAACCGCCGACGGAAACCCGGGCTGGTTGGGAGAATCGGGGAAATACTGGGTCTCCAGGCAGAACGCAGCGTACTGCTCAATGGGCTGATCCTGCCGGTTTGTTACGGTTCCATCCAGGAAATTGCCGGTATACAGTTGAACACCCGGTTTATCCGTATATACGTCCATCACCCGGCCGGACTCTTCATGCAGAACCGTAGCAATTTTCCGAACGCCCGCATCGGGATTGTTCAGTACAAAATTGTGGTCGTAGCCGGGAGGAATTTCATCGATTCTGGCGCCTATCGTTTCAGGCTCGGTAAAATCAAACGGAGTTCCTTCAACCGGAGCCAACTCGCCTGTAGGAATCAGGTTCTCCACAGGGGTATAGCGATCCGCGTTGATCATTAACTGATGATCTAAAATATCCTGCGTGGGATCACCGCTGAGATTGAAATAGGAGTGATTCGTGAGGTTGAGAACCGTTGATTTGTCGGTGGTGGCGTAATAATCTATCTGAAGTTCATTCTCATCCGTAAGCGTATAGGTCACATCCACCTCAAGATTCCCCGGATATCCCTCTTCCCCGTCGGGACTGAGATAGCTGAATGTGATGGCGTTCTCCTCTTCATGTAATTCCGCCTCCCAAAACTTTTTATCAAATCCCTCCACGCCGCCGTGCAGATGGTTCTCCCCGTCATTCGTGGGTAGCTCATACACGTCCCCATTCAGCTCAAAACGGCCGCCGGCAATCCGGTTGGCATAGCGCCCTGTGATAGCTCCAAAGTAGGGATGGCCCGCTTTATACTTTTCGAAATCGTCAAAGCCAAGAACAACGTCTTCCAAGTTGCCGTCCTTATCCGGCACCACGATAGAGGTGACGATGCCGCCATAATTTGTGATGGAAACTTCCATCCCATCGTCATTCCTGAGTGTATACAGGCTGACGTCAGTGCCGTCATCCATCACTCCGAACTCTTCCGTTACGATCCCTCCTTCATCTGCGGGATTCTGTTCCGGTGCACAGTTCGTTAACCCGGTCACAATTATCAGTACAGTCAGAATTGCAGCGGTCTTTTTAAAATCCATTTTCATAAAAATCAGCGATTTAATTAGGTTTACGAGAAATATTATATTTTCAAAACTTTTTATACTGAGTCTTGAAGTTACAGTTACCTGTTCCGAGAAGATTTTAAAGGAAATAATGGAAGATGATAGGGACTTGCAACCTTTATTTTGGTTATTTCCGTCATAAATGAATGATAAATACGGACAAAAAATCTTCGTTTTAGGGTTTGCATTTACAAAATGCTTAAAGAAATAACTTATGATAATAAGGAAAATACCGGCCTTAAAGGTTTTGGCGGATTGAGGAAGCTGGAAGATCTGCGGATACCTTTTATCATATCGCTTCGCGTTCAAAAGATGAGCGGCCAAGAACCAGTTAACAAGCTTTAAGCGGGGTGGACCATTGATAAAAGGTAGCGGAGATTCCGTGACCGCCGTCAAAACCTTCACAGCCTTGATCTTTTGGTTCGTTTTGCCACGAAGTGATCCCTTTGGGGCATCAAGGCAAAATGAACAGACAGGTTAACGATGATTATACGCTTTAGGTTATTACCCACAGAAATTCCTGTAGAACCAAATTTTAAACGTGCACTTGATGCAGCTCTTTTTCACGGATAATCTGTTGTACACTTTTAGCCAACCCGGCACAATATCTCACCTTATGAACACTTGGACAGTATAGGTTCTTCTCTTCACTTGTTGTTACATCATTACATTTACAGTGCAAATAAGAAAAATTGATATCGCTTAGCGTTGTGTTGTAGCGGCTGACGAAATCGATGAGCTTTTCAATGGAAGTGTGTATTGCTACTGATTCATTATGTTCTTTAGCGTACATAACAGACAGCACCTGTAAAAATTTATACAGTGCCCGTCTTGAATGGATACAAACTTCAGAGCTGACCACATCTTCGGGGGAGTGTCGGAGTTCGTTTTCTGCCAATTCTAAATCCTTTTCGGCATGTATCATCAGGTTTTTTATGTTAACATTTCTCATGATCTTAGGGGTTATGGGTGGTTGTTCTTTATACAGCGAACATGAATACGGAGCTTCTTTAAACGAAAACTGCTATGTAAAGCAGATCCCGGGCAGCCGGGTTCAGTGAAAGAGTGTAAGAAGTACGGCTTTCTAAGATATTCGGCTATCATGAGAATCAGCTTTTACGTTCAATTTATAAAAATCATCTCTTTCATCTTCTATACTGTAAAGTAATCAAATTACCGTCCGAAATCTCATTTCCCTATCCATCATATACACCCGAAAGGTTCATCATACGGTAAGCTTTGACGGAATATGGGTGTCGGGGAAGCCATATTTTATAACTGGACGTTAAAATTTGATAGCTGTATAACGGTATAGATGGATGTGTAAAGAAGCGGGGAAAAACGTAAAGGCACGGAAAGTATCGGAAAGATTTGGAAAAGTAAGAAAAGAGACGAAAAGTGGAACCCAGTATATAAAGACCGGCTTTTTACGAATCTATTGAGAATGTCAAGGATTATCGACTCGACGATACGGTATCACTGATTTTTTACAATGCGATTTATATAAGAGCCATCAGTAAGGTGATGCGATAAAAGTAAATATGAAAGTGGTTGATTTTTTTACGATAATCGAGAGGAGAATAAATTACCAAAAACTTAAGAGACGCGGATGAAGATTAGTACCATACTTGATCAAATTGATATGGGTAGCATGGCTCTGCCTGAATTCCAACGGGGGTATGTTTGGAACAGGACGCAGGTTCGAGATTTAATGAATTCACTTTACAAAAGATTCCCTGTTGGTAGTCTATTAGTTTGGGAGACAAAAAGAGATAATACCATTGCAAGAGGGCAAGATAATGTAGCCGAGAATGTAAAAATGCTATTAGATGGCCAACAACGAATGACCTCTTTGTATGGTATTATCAGAGGCGAAGCCCCTCAATTCTTTGATGGTGACCCAAAGGTGTTTACTGATCTATATTTTAATGTTGAAGATGAAGCATTCGAATTTTACGGTCCGATGAAAATGGATGGTAATCCAAGTTGGGTTAATGTAACAGAATTAATGGTGAAGGGTATTGAGCCATTTATATCAACGTTTTCAGAAGATCCTGAAAAAGGCGCCTCATTGGGATTATACATCAAACGGCTAAATCAAATTCACCAGATTCAGGAAGTAAATCTGCACGTTGAAGAAATAACTGGAAAAGATAAGGACACCGACACAGTTGTGGAAATCTTTAATAAAGTTAACAGCGGGGGCACAAAGTTATCGAAAGGTGATTTAGCTTTAGCGAAAATTTGTGGTTCATGGCCAGAAGCTCGCCATGAATTAAAATTCCGCTTGAACAGGTGGAAAAAGGCTGGATTTGATTTTAAGATGGATTGGTATTTACGCTGTATCAATGCTGTTGTTACTGGAGAGGCTAAATTTCAATATTTAGATGAAATTTCAACTATAGAATTTAAAGAAGGACTTGAAAAGGCAGAAAAGGCCATTGACAAACTTCTTAATACGATCTCCTCAAGACTTGGATTAGATCATGATCGGGTATTGGGAAGTGTCTACTCTTTTCCACTGATGTGCAGATATATTTCTGATAATGGGCTGAGCCTTGGCGATCATAAACAACGAGACCAACTTCTCTACTGGTACATTCATACCATGCTTTGGGGCAGATATGCGGGATCCACAGAAAGCACACTCGACAAGGATCTACATCTCATAGAAAATGCCGATCACCCTATTGAAAACCTTGTACAAGAATTGAGGCAAAACCGGGGTGACTTAAAACTATATGGTAGTGATTTTAGAGGTTGGAGCCGCGGAGCAAGATTCTATCCGATGCTATATATGTTAACTCGCGTCTGGCATGCGAAAGACTGGGGTTCGGGAGATGAATTATCACACCATTTACTAGGAAACTTAGCAGGATTACAACTCCATCATATTTTTCCAAAAGCGTATCTGTATGACTCTGATTATGAACGAAGGGATGTAAACGCTTTGGCTAACATGACATTTTTAACCCAAGAGACAAATCTTCAAATATCAGATAAACCTCCGGTTGAATACTTTCCTGAAATTGAGTCAAAACACCCTGGAGTATTGTCTTCGCATTGGATTCCAATGGATGAAGACCTTTGGAAGAAAAAAAACTTTAAGGATTTTCTCATAGAACGTCAGAGCTTACTTGCAAATGCAGCTAACAAATTTCTAAACGAGCTCAAAGAAGGGCATGTGCAAGAAACAGAGTTCACCCATGACGTTTTTATGGAAAGGAAAGAACCCCTTTATATGCGAATTGATAGTATTGCCAATCAGGAAGAGGAACAGATTCTTGCTGATCTACAAGCTTGGTTAACCACACAAGGACTGCCAGAGGGTGAATGGGGACATCAGCTTTTAGACGAAAATGAGGAGTTAGAAGCTATCATCGACTTGGCTTGGCCAGATGGAGTCCAGGAACAGTTAAGCCAACCTGTTGCCTTGCTTATTGATGAAGATGAAATAACAAAGAAAGTAGTCAATAGGGCTGGATTTAGATATTTCACATCACCAGAAGAGTTCAAGAAGTATATATTAAAAGAAATCTTAAACGGTGATAAAATTAATTAAGCGATTCATTCAAATTGACTTAAAATGCCAGAAATTTACGATAACATTACTCAGCATTTATATCGGGGTTTAACTGAGACTTTAGAGGATTCTTATCGATCAGATTTTTGCGTAGGATACTTTAATCTTAGAGGATGGAAACACCTCGAAAAGTATATTGAGCAGTTTGAAGGTGGCGATGATTGTTGTCGGTTACTTGTGGGTATGCAACGACCAGAAGAACAGATTCTGCGAGAAGCTGTTGGGATCTTTGAAGAAGAAGTTGTTGATAATAAGAGAGCCAATGAAATAAAAAAGAGTATAGCCAAGTCCTTTCGTAAGCAGCTCACCTTTGGTACGCCGACTGATGCAGATGAAATTGCACTGAGAAAGCTGAAGCATCAGCTTATGGAAGGAAAGGTAAAAGTTAAACTGTATTTAAAGCACTCTTTGCATGCAAAACTATATTTGCTTTATCGAAAGGATAAAAAAACACCTTATATAGGATATGTAGGGAGTAGTAATTTAACTCTATCTGGGTTATCAAAAGGTGGAGAACTGAATGTTGATGTAGTTGAACAAGATGCAGCAAAAAAACTGGTTAAATGGTTCGAAGATCGGTGGGAAGATCGATTGTGCATCGATATCTCAGAAGAGCTCATAGAAATTCTTGAAGAGAGCTGGGCAGGTGAAGAACTAACTCCACCATATCATATCTATTTAAAGGTAGCTTATCATCTATCTCAGGAAGCAAGAAGTGGCATCGACAATTACATCGTACCTAAAGCTCTTAAAGAAATTTTGATGCCATTCCAGGAAAATGCTGTAAGTGTTGCAGCAAGACATTTGGATAAAAGAGGGGGAGTTTTGATTGGTGATGTTGTAGGATTGGGAAAAACACTTACTGCAACAGCTGTAGCTAAACTTTTTGAAGAAACTTTTTTCACTGAAGTACTCATAATTTGTCCTAAGAACCTTGTTGAAATGTGGAGAGATTATGTCCATACCTACCAATTACGAGGACGGGTTCAAAGCATTTCAATGGTTCGTGATGATTTTGTGGAAAAAACACGTCGTTACCGAGTCGTCATAATTGATGAGAGTCATAATCTTCGAAATCGCGATTCAAAGAGATATGGATTTGTAAAAGAGTACCTGGAAAGAAATGAAAGTCGGGTAATCCTACTTACAGCGACGCCATACAACAAAAGCTATATGGATATCTCAAATCAACTGAGGTTATTTATACCAGAAGATCAGGATTTAGGTGTTTCACCGGAAAAATTTATTGACCAGGTTGGTGGACCCGTCGAGTTTGTAGCGAATTATCAGTACTCGCCCAACACCATATTAGCATTTGAAAAAAGTGATATTGCAGAGGATTGGCAGGAATTATTAAAACTGTATATGGTTCGACGTACCCGAACTTTCATCAAAGAAAATTATGCTCATTGGGATGAGGAAAAAGGTCAGCACTTTATAGAATTTAGCGATGGAACCCGAAACTATTTCCCAAAACGCTTACCCAAGAAAGTCGAATACAGTTTTGATGAAAGTGATCCCACTGATCAATACGTAAAGCTCTATTCTGATTTTGTTGTTGATTCTATAAATGGACTTCATTTAGCGCGTTATGGACTCGGCAATTATATAGATCCTACCAAAGCGGATCAGGCAGACAAAGAAGATGAAATCATTCTGGAAAACCTATCTCGTGCAGGGAAACGTCTCATGGGTTTTTGCCGTACCAATTTATTTAAACGTTTAGAAAGCAGCGGTTTTTCTTTCCTAATATCATTGGCACGGCATGTTCAAAGAAATTATCTATTTATTCATGCCATTGAGAATGATTTACCTTTACCTATCGGACGTCAAGAAACAGCTAATCTTGAAGATTTTATTGATGAAAAACTTCCTGAAGAAGACGATCTGACCATTAACATTACAACCGACAAAAACGTATATAAAGAATACGGAGAGCGAGAGTATAAACAGAGCGAAAAGGATGCTCATAAATACAAGTGGATATCAGCAGAATATTTTGATGAAAGCCTGAAGGGTGAGCTCATAGAAGATTCTGAAGCCATTTTAGAGATTATTAAGCTTGCAAAGAATTGGAATCCTGAGACAGATAAACAACTCAATGCACTACACAAATTAATTGAAAAAGATCACGGAAACGAAAAAATTATAATATTCACTCAATTTACAGATACAGCTCACTATTTATTTACTCAGCTTGAGAAACGTGGAGTTAAAGATTTGGCAATGGTCTCGGGTGACTCAAAAAGCCCAACCGAATTAGCCCAGCGATTTAGCCCAAAGAGCAATAATAAAGAAGTTCAAAATGAGCTTCGAATTCTTATTTCTACAGACGTACTTAGTGAAGGCCAAAACCTGCAGGATTCTCACATTGTTGTGAACTTTGATCTCCCTTGGGCATTGATAAGGCTTATTCAAAGAGCAGGACGTGTTGATAGAATTGGGCAAAAATCTGAGATAATTTACTGTTACTCATTTCTTCCCCAAGATGGGTTAAATGACATCATAAGATTGCGCGATAGACTCCAGAATCGAATTGAACAAAATGCTGAAGTGGTTGGAGCTGATGAAACTTTCTTCGAAGGAGATCCGGTCAATATTGAAGATCTATATAATGAACGGGCCGGAATTTTTGATGAAGACGAGGGTGAGGTTGATTTAACTTCTCAAGCATACGAAATATGGCAAAGAGCCATTGAAGAACATCCCTCTCTTAAGAAAATTATTCCCGAAATGCCGGATGTCGTTTATTCAACGATGGAATCGGAGGATGACCCGCTAAATAAAAATTCAGTGATTTCTTACCACAAAAACTCTAATGGATTCGAAGTGCTGACATGGCTGGACGATAACAAAAAAGTCATTTCTCAGAGCCAGGCTAAAATTCTTAAAGCTCTTGAATGTGATCCTAAAACCGAGGCTCTTGAAAAAGTTGAAGGCCATCATGAATTAGTGGCTCATTCCGTTGCAATTGGGGAGAAAGAAGCTAAAAGAGCTGGTGGGCAGCTTGGGAGTAAATCCAGTGCCAGATATAAAGTGTATCAGATTTTGAATAGGCATTACAACGAAGTACAGAATACACTGTTCGATGTGAATGAGCTTAAAAAAACAATAGATGACATCTATAAATATCCGCTTCGGGAAAGGGCCAGAGATATCATTAACAAACGAATTCGGCTTGGAGTGACGGACGAAGAGATGGCAGACCTCTGTATGCAACTGAGGGATGAAAGCAGGTTGTGTATTATAGATCCGAATGAAGAGGCTAAATCAAAAGATCCTCAGATTATTTGCTCCATGGGGCTAAAAATTAATTAGTTGAATGAGTATATCGATGAAGAAATCTACGTTTAAGCACTACATCCAAAATTTTCAATTTCAGGAACTCTTTATTGATTTGGGATGGAACCACATCAATCGTGAGCCGCATCCCGTTCGAGTTGGTGAAGAACTATTTCATCTAAAACCTTTTACGGAAAAAGAGGGATTTCATATACTGCAATGCAGTGCTAATGAGGATAGTGAAATCCCAGCCTATGCTGTTCGCAAGAAATTGGAGACTAAGGTTACAAAACTTTATCGTGAGCACCTGATCATCTTTGTTAATCAGGAGGGAACGGAACAGCTTTGGCAATGGATGATTCGTAAACCCAATCAACCAGCTCGCATATCGGATACACGCTGGATAAAAGGGCAATCACCGGAGTTACTTTATCAAAAAGCCTTTGGTTTATTCTTTTCGCTGGATGAAGAAGATGAAATTACCATTGTTGATGTCCGGGAACGGGTAGCAAAAAATTTTGATAAGAACAATGAGAAGGTTACCAAAAAATTCTACACCAAGTTCAAAAAACAGCATAACAAGTTTCTGAAATTTATTAATGGTATTGAAAAGAAGACAGACCGGGACTGGTACGCGTCTCTAATGCTGAATCGACTTATGTTCTGTTATTTTATTCAGAAAAAGGGATTTCTGGATGGCGATTTTAATTACCTGCAGAATAAACTAAAAGCATGTCAGAAGAGAAAAGGGGAACACGAGTTTTATAATTTTTACAGGGATTTTTTGCTTGCACTGTTTCATGAAGGTTTAGGTGCCCCTGTTCAATCTGTTTCTACTGAAATTGATTTAGGAAATATTCCTTACTTAAATGGTGGTTTATTTGACGAGCATGATCTGGAACGCAGCTACGACATACATATAGAAGACGATGCCTTTGAAAACATCTTTAATTTCTTTGATAAGTGGGAATGGCACTTGGATACACGCCACGGAGCAACCGGAAAAGAAATTAACCCGGATGTAATCGGCTACATCTTTGAGAAGTATATTAATGACCGTGCCGATATGGGTGCCTACTATACCAAAGAGGATATAACCGATTACATCAGCAAGAACAGCATTTTGCCATTTCTGTTTGATGAAACCGAGCGACACTATAATACGGCATTTAATACTGACGGACCGATCTGGGAGATGCTAAAGAATAGCGGTGATAAATACATTTACGATGCGGTAAAGCATGGTCTCCCAAAAGATGAAGAAACAGAAGACGTTTTAAACTGGGCACATGTGGAAAACTGGTGGGAAAGCCCGGTTTTTGAGGATTTGGATGATGATCTCAAAGCAGGTCTGAATCCCAATCAGGAAGATTTAGTGGATATACGGGAAGCCTGGAATACCACAGCGCCGGATGAAGCTGCACTACCTACCGAGATTTGGCGCGAAGTGATTGAACGCCGGAAACGCTATGTGGAAGTCCGGCAAGCCATAGAAAATTGGGAGATTACCCAAATCAATGACTTAATTACCTACAACTTAAACATCCGACAGTTTGTACAGGATGTGGTAGAGAATATTGACGACCCCAAATTTATCCTGCACTTTTATAAGTCCATGGCTGGGGATGGGAAGAACCGAAACCCAGTCTCTATTTTAGATCCAACTTGTGGTTCTGGAGCGTTTTTGTTTGCTGGGTTGAATATCCTGGAGCCGCTGTATGAAACCTGCCTGCTTCGTATGCGATCGTATATTACTGAAGAAGATCAGCTAAATGCTGATGATGAAGCGACCTTCCGTAACCAGTATATCTTTTTTCGGGAAGTGCTGGAAGAGGTGCAGAGTGAGTACCACCCAAACCAGGAATACTTCATTTACAAAAGCATCTTTCTTCGAAACCTGTACGGTGTAGATATAATGCGAGAAGCAGTGGAAATAGCCAAACTCCGCCTATTCCTGAAAATGGTTGCTACTGTGGATGTAGATACTTCAAAAGAGAATTTGGGGCTGGAGCCTTTACCAGATATTGATTTTAATATCCGAGCTGGTAATACCTTAGTGGGTGTTGGTACGGAAGAGGAAATTGATACCCTCTATGATGGCTTTCTGGATTTTGACAACTCTAAAGGTGCAGTAGAGGAACAGTGCGATATGGTTTCCAAAGCTTTCAATCACTATAAACAAATACAGCTTACCTATGGAGAGGATTTTGAAAGCTTTAAACAAGCCAAAAAAGATTTAGCTGAACGGTTGGCAGATTTGCGGGGTAAGCTGGATGAAATGCTAAAGAAACGTCATTATCCAGGCAAAGATTTAGAAACATGGAAAGAAAGCCACCAGCCTTTTCATTGGTATGCCGAGTTTTATGATATCATTCATGATCGGGGTGGTTTTGATGTGATTATTGGGAATCCACCATATATAGAATTAAATAGCGTTAAATATGAATTAAAGAACTATTCAACTCTAAGTTGTGGCAACTTATATGCTATTTGTTATGAACGAGTTACAAATTTAGGAAATGAAGCCTCTAAAATAGGATTTATTATACCTGTGGCATCTGTATCAACAGATAAGTATGAAAGTTTAAGAACATGCTTGTTTAAAAATGGTGGGCTTTATATTAGTTGCTATAATGACAGGCCAAGTAAACTATTTGAAGGTCTTGAACACATTAGACTAAGTATTATTCTCTTAGATAAAAAATCTGAGAGTTATTGTTATACAACCGGTTACATGAAGTGGAATTCTATAGCACGTTATTCATTGTTTAATCAGTTTTATTATCATAATTCAAAGGAAAAAATTGAAAATAATTCGATTCCGAAATTAGATAGTAATTTGGGAGAATCAATTCAATCAAAACTGAATAACTTTAAATCATTACAACATAGTTTAGTTAAAAACTCCTCTCATAAAGTTTTATTTACAAGAAAATTAAGTTGGTTTGTCCAAATTTTAGACAGAATTCCGATTATCGAGAAAGAAGATGGGACACGAAGAGATCCTTCAGAGTTAAAAGAAATAAGTCTTCCAGATTCAAAATCAAGAGACTCAGTTCTATGTGTATTGAATTCAAACCTTTTCTACTGGTACTTAACTATTTGGTCAGATTGCAGGAATTTGAATACCGGAGATGTTAAATCTTTTTCATTTGATACAAGAGAAGTAAAATCAGACCTACAAAAAAGTTTTGGTCATGTTAGAGATCTGCTAATGAAAAGTTTTCAAGACACTTCTGATTTTAAAGAAATGACGTTCAAGTCAGTAGGAAAATTAAGGATTCAATGTTTTTATCCAAAGCAATCAAAAGCTATTATTGATTCAATTGATACTTCACTTAAAGAATATTATAGTTTTTCAGAGGAAGAATTAGACTACATCATAAACTACGATATCAAGTACCGAATGGGTTCGGAGTTGGAGGATGAGTGAACAAAAAACATATTCCTTATTCCGGTTGGACTATGAATCCATTAAGGGATTAGGAACCATTAGTTTAGGACTTGATTCTATATTTGATCTTTCTCAGCTCGATTTTGCTACTCCGGATGGAATTGTGCTATTTAGGTTACTTTTACATAAAATTATCAACGAAAATGGGAAGAAAGTAAAAATTATCTTTCCTAATGAAAGTAAAGGTCAGTATAGCGTTAGAAGGTATTTAACCCATGTTAGTCTTTTTAAAGGGTTGAAGGTTGAACTTCAGCTTAAAGATCAAATCTATCAGTTAACAGGTAAAATCTTACCAAAAGAAAATGCTAGTCCTACCCATACAAAAATAATTGATGGCACTGACTTTGATATTGAGTCACAATTAAATCATTTAGTTTCTGTATTAATAAAATTTCTTGGGGACAATAAATTTATTAAAGATAGAGACGAGTATATATACCATAATATATTTCAAGAGGCTTTTCTGAATCAGAAAAATCACTCAAGTTTAGGACGTGCGACCAGTTATTTTTGTGCACAAGCACAGGTGTATAGAAAAAACAAACCCCGGATAATTTTATCTATTGGCGATTGCGGGGTAGGAGTAAGAGCTAGTTTAAATACTCAATTTAATTTCCAAACGGACGAAGAAGCATTACGTGCAGCTGTAGTAGAACAAAAGTCTAGGTTTGTTGATAATGAAGATCGTGGAGGTGGAATTAGATACATCTTCGACAAGTGCGGCCCATTGAAACTAAATTGTCTTCTACGCTCTGGAAATTCACAAATCCAGCGTCTTAAGGGATTTCATGATTTTGAGTTTAGCAATACACCATACTTTCCAGGCACTCAATTAATTTTGGCGAATTATTAATTGTAACTCAGGCTGGGTTTCCATAAATTCTATTTCATTAATAAAATAAAACAGAAATCGTATGGAGTTCATCGTAGCTGCTCAGTTTGGAAATGAATTGAGTGATGTTGATAAAGCACAAGAAAATGATTTTCCGATTATTGATGAGCAGCTTAAAAAGCTTAACTCAGTAAATGAAATCATTTATTTCAATATCAATGAAGTCAAGTATATAGGTTATTCCTATGCAAAACAGACCTTCAGAAAAGCAATCATGAATGTGTTCGAGGATAAATACAATGCCTTCACCATTTGCTTTAAATATGATCAAGATGAATATGAGAAAAAATTTGACGGTTTGATTTATGCTTTGAATCAACGCTTATTGTCAACATACTTGATTAGCGAGAATTTTCAATATCCTAAAATACTTGGTTACTTAGCGATTTCTGACCCACGGGATACACAAAAGGAAAAGAGTAATAAAAAAAACCAGAAGGATGTAATTGAATATATTCTGAAAAAAAAGGAAGCTTTTACAAACGACATTGCAGTAGCACTGGATTTGAAACTTCCAAATACAAACAGAATATTAAAAGAGTTGGAAGAAAAGAGGCTTATAAAAAGAGAAAAAGTGACCAGCCCGTCCGGGGGGCCGATTTATTTGAATAAATCTATTTTCACCACTTGATTCCAATCTGATTTATTAATATAATAAATCAGATTTATAACCGTTGCGCAATCAACGGTTATTTTTTTAAATAGTAATTCATTAATATAATGAAACAGAAATTTTAACTAATTTGGTATTAAATGAGTAGAACTCACATTGATCACATCGATCTTGTTCGCTTTGCAAATGAAAGAGTGAATCTCCCAAGAGACAAAGCAAATGAGTATCGGGCGCAAGCTCGTCGACTACGAGAAAAGCTCGAGTCGTATTTGAAAGAACATCCAGATTTTACTTTAAAGAAGATGCTTCTTTCAGGTAGTTTGGCTAAGCGAACAGCACTTCGTTCACTCAATGATATTGATGTAGCCTGTTATATAGGTGGTGCAGAGGCACCTCAGGAAATTTCAGAGCTACTGAAATATTTAGAAGAAAGGCTTCGAAATGCATTTCCTAATTTTAGTGAAGATCAGATAACACTTCAAACTTATAGTGTTAGTGTGTCTTTTCGCGGAAGCGGGCTAGATGTGGATGTCGTGCCTATACTATATTATGGCGATTCTAAATGGTATGGGAATTTAGTTAGTCAGGATGATGGATCTTTTCTTGAAACCAGTATTCCATTACACCTTGATTTTGCCAATGAACGTAAAAAAAAGCAGGAAGTACATTATGCCCAGGTTGTACGACTTATAAAATTCTGGGTACGAAAGATTAAACAAGAGCACGAAGGATTCAGATTCAAGTCATTCATGGTTGAAATGATCTTGTCTCATTTATGCGATAGAGGTCTGGATTTTTCTGACTATCCTGAAGCATTACAGCACTTTTTCACATATGTGGCAAAAACTGGTTTAAGGGAGCCTATTATTTTTGAGGATTATTACACTTCGAATGAAGTGGAATCATTTAGGGATCCAATTCAGATTATTGATCCTGTAAACCCTAAAAACAATGTAGCCAAGCTATATACATTGAACCAAGCCGATTCAATTCAAAATGTTGCGCTGGAGGCCGGTGATGCGATTGATGGTGCACTTGCTGCTCCCACGAAGGGAGAGACAATTTATTATTGGCAGAAAATTTTTGGAACATCATTTCAAGCTTGAGGAAAAACTATGAGCTACAGCTATACCTATTCCGATACTAAAACTTTTACGATTACGCATGCCAAGCATTTGGCAGCTAAGGTTGCGACTGATCTTAAACGGATGCAAAGATTTTATGACGCTCCAAGTGATACAGCAATTAAAGAATATGAAGAAGAAATCAAACTATTTCTTAAGGAGGGCTTTTTGGATACCGTTACATATGGATTTAAACGAAATGAGCAGTGGATCGAGCCGACGCTAAAATTTACTGCGAGAGATTTTGAATATGACTCATCTGATGATCCAGGTAAGATTTTACCAAATGCCGATATAGATGGAGCTTCATTTTACAGTTACTTAACATATAGTTCAGCATGGTACAATGCCAAAGAAAATGAAAGGGAATCTTTTAAGATGAAATTGCCATTTCAAAGAACTGGTGCTACAGAACCGAGTGTAAATGGTTATTTAACGAGTGACAAAAATTATTCTTCCGGTGGTAGATCCCTCGAACGTCAAAGTGTTAGGAGTTATTGATGAATGATAAACCAACAGTAGATGAAATATTTGAGCGGCGTATCATATTACCAGACTTTGAATCGCAAAGCCGCCTGTCATTTCTTATCGGATTAGATGACCACAAAAAACGGTTAACTAAGATGTTGAGTTTATTGGTTAACCCGGCAGGTTTAAAAAAATGGTCAGAAAAATATCATCCTGATGCAGGTGAACTTATAAATATTGTATTGAGACGGCCTCCTTTGATTGTTCTGGAAGGTGATGTAGGATCGGGTAAATCTGAGTTGGCTGAGACAATTGGTGATTCAGTTGCGAGGCAACAAAATATTGACATTACACTTTTCCCCATGAGTCTTTCGACTCGGGGTCAAGGTCGGGTTGGTGAAATGACACAACTAATATCAACTGCATTTGAACATACAGTCACAGAAGCAAAGAAACTTACAGACAGTTCAGGTAACTCTCGTGGAGCAGTCATTCTTTTGGTTGACGAGGCAGATGCTCTTGCTCAATCAAGAGAAAATAGTCAAATGCACCATGAAGACAGAGCTGGTGTAAATGCGTTCATTCGAGGTATAGATCGAATTGGAAATGGAAAACTTCCAGCAGCTGTGATAATGTGTACGAACAGGCTTGGTGCACTTGACCCGGCAATCCGTCGGCGTGCTGCTGATATTTTAAGTTTTAAAAGACCAAATCAAGTTCAACGATATGCAGTATTGGCTTCACCACTAAAAGATCTTGGATTTAGTGAAGAGGAAATATCTTCTATTGTAGGAATAACAGGAAATCAAAATGACCGGGAATTTGGATATACGTTTTCTGATTTGGTACAACGTTTACTTCCAGCAATAGTTCTTGATGCTTACCCTGATCAGCCAATTAACCCTTCGCGTGCTATAGAAATTGCTAAACAAATTATACCAACACCACCATTTCAGGAGAATTCAAGATGAGCAATTGGTCTTTAAAACAACTATTGTCAGGACTTCATGATGACATTCAGCAAAGACTCAAAACTGCCCGGAAAAGCTTCGGACATCCGGGTACGAAAGGGGATGCAAGTGAAAAAGTGTGGCTTGATCTTTTTAAGAAATATTTACCCAACCGATATCAAGCTATGTCGGCTCATATTGTAGATAGTAAAGGCGAGTTCAGTGATCAGATTGATGTTGTAATCTTTGACAGGCAGTATTCTCCATTCATCTTTCATTATGAAAACCAGGTAATAATTCCTGCAGAAAGCGTATATGCTATTTTTGAAGCAAAACAAACTATCAATTCAGAAAATATTAAGTATGCAAAAGAAAAAATTGCTAGTGTAAGAAAACTGTACTGTACAAGCTTACCGATACCGCATGCTGGGGGAACATACCCACCAAAGCCACCCATTTATAAATTGGGTGGGATATTAACATTTGAAAGTGATTGGAGCCCCCCATTGGGAGTTTCATTGACAAAAAGTCTAATTAATGGGGACCAAGAAGGCAATATGGATTTGGGCTGTATTGCAGCACATGGTTTTTTTAACCTACCTAATAATTCAAATGAATATGAAATAAATGATGGAGGGAAGCCAGCAACAGCATTTCTTCTTAATTTGATATCTCGATTGCAATCGAGCGCAACTGTTCCAATGATTGATATTCAAGCTTATGCTAAGTGGTTAACTTGAAAAGGTGTTCTTCTTGTCAGAAATATTTACTAAATTTCTGACAGAAAATTAAAATAATATTCATGCAAACCATAGAAGAACAAATGCTTAAGAAAATAAAAGATTACAATCGTGGAAAAATATTTTTCCCGGATCACTTTTATCAATTTGGCAGCGAAGATGCGGTACATAAAGCTCTCTCAAGACTCGAAGAAGATGGGAAATTAGAAAGGCTTGGACATGGTATTTATTTATATCCAAAACAAGATCCCCAATTAGGGGTACTGAAACCAGGCTTGGATAAAATTGCAGAAGCCATTGCCAAAAGAGACAAAGCTAAGATTATTCCTGCTGGTGCATTGGCCTTAAATAAGCTTGGGCTATCAACACAAGTGCCAATGAATGCTGTTTATCTGACTGACGGGTCACCAAGAAGTATTCAGATTGGAAATCGGAAAATTAAATTTAAACGCACCGTGCCCAAGAACCTGAAAGCTAAGGGAGAAATAAGTTCTTTGGTAATTCAGGCACTAAAAGAGATTGGTAACGGGAATGTAACGGAACAGCAAAAAGAAAAAATTCAGGAAATCTTGAAAAAAGAAAAACCGGAGCATTTGAAGCATGATGTCAAACTTGCTCCGGTATGGATTCGGGAGATCATGCAACAAAGCATAAAGAAATGATCGATTGGCTACTAATAGATGACGACAGAAAGAAACTGGTATATGGGCAGGTCGCTGCCAATGAAGGCTTGCCACCTGTAGCTATTGAAAAGGATTTTTGGGTAACGCTGGTATTAGAATCTGTTTTCGAACTTGGGCAGGCAGAAAACATGGTTTTTAAAGGAGGTACTTCCCTTAGTAAAGGCTGGAATTTAATTCAGCGATTTTCTGAAGATGTGGATCTGGCCGTAGATCGAAAAGCGTTTGGCTTTGATGGAAAACTCGGAAGCAGTAAAAGGACAAAATTACGAAAGGCTATTCGAGAATTTGTTCTGGAAGAGTTAACACCTGGATTAATAGATAACCTCCAAGAAAAAGGAGCTGAAGTTGAAATAGAGGTTTGGGAATCAGAAAACTCAGACGAAGATCCATCCACTATTGAAGTGAGATTTCCTGCGGTTACAGAAACAGTGAAATATTTACCTCCCAGAGTGTTGGTTGAAGTCAATGCTCGATCCTTAATAGAACCAAACGAAGAAAAAGAGCTGATTCCCTTGGTTGGTTCTGTATTTCCACAATTAGAAATTGATTTGATACCGGTAAAAATTCCTTGTGTGTTACCCAGACGTACATTCCTGGAAAAGGTATTTTTGTTGCACGAGGAATTTCAGAAGAACCCGGATGAAATGAGAGCAGACCGTTTAAGTCGACATTTATACGACATCGAAGCAATCATGGATACGGACCATGGTAAAGAGGCATTGGATGATGAAGATCTTTATCTGGATATCATTCATCACCGGAAGCATTTAACAAAAATCAGTGGGATTGACTATGATAAACATTTACCGGGGACCATAAACCTTGTGCCGCCCGAGGCTTCCATAAAGCAGTGGCAGGACGATTACCGTGATATGCAGGAAAGTATGATTCACGGTGATTCTGTATCGTTTGATAAGCTCATTGACAGGATGAAAGAATTAATGGAGAGAATAAATCAATTGGATTTTAAGGGGACATGACAGCAACCACACAAATAGCTGATGCCATAGGCAATAAAGAGTTGCTTAAGCTTAAAAAGACAGCCTTTATTTGCAGCAGGAAAATTTCTGCCTCGGCAGTATTGAAATGTTATGATTGGGCCATTGAACAACGTGAAAATGGGAACTGTGTAATTTCAGGTTTTCATTCTAAAATCGAAAAAGATGTTTTTCGTTATCTGGCTAAAGGAGATCAACCCATAATACTTGCACTACCCAGGGGATTGAAAAAGAGATGGGAGCCTGAGATTAAATCATTAATGGAAACTGACCGGTTTTTGATAATATCTCCTTTTGACAAATCTGTTACCAGAATAACTGAAGATACTTCACACGTTAGAAACGAATTGATGGTAGGTCTGGCGAATGAGATAGTGGTTGGGTATAAGAGTTCAAAAAGCAAATTAAACACAATCCTTAGCAAACTGGATTCAGGTAAGGAAATAAATTATATCACTGAATAAATCTAAAATGTCCGACATCAAACTCTTCCACCTCCACGGCAACAACATATCCGAACTCACCGGCTCGGCCGCAAAAATCGAAAAATCGCTTCAGGAGCAGATTGAGAAGAATTTAGTCACCTATCTTGGTGTTCGTTTTCTGGCGACGGAGTATTCCACCGGTGTGAATCATGGTGGACGGATCGACACACTCGGTATTGATGAAAATGGAAGCCCGGTTATCATTGAATACAAGCGGTCAATGAACGAGAATGTCATTAACCAGGGACTTTTCTATCTGGATTGGTTGCTGGACCATAAAGCTGAATTTGAACTGTTGGTATTGAAAAATCTGAGTAAGGAAAATTCAGAAAATATCGACTGGTACAACCCACGCTTGCTCTGTATTGCCGGAGACTTTACCAAGTATGACGAACATGCCGTCAAGCAGATGAACCGGAATATTGAGCTGATTCGCTACCGTCGGTTTGGTGATGATCTGCTTTTGCTGGAACTGGTGAATATTGCAGAAGCAAAAAACGGAGGTTCTACTACGGTTTCATCCGGCTCAACCAAATCAAAACAGGAATACAAAACCGTAGCCGAATACCTCGAGTCAGCTAACCAAGAGCTCACAGACCTCTACCATGCCCTTCGCGACTATATGATGAACCTCGGAGACGATGTACAAGAAAAAACCCTGAAATACTACTTTGCCTACAAACGCATTAAAAACTTTGCGTGTGTTGAGGTCTATACACAAAGCAACAAACTGCAGGTCTATGTGAAACTAAATCCGGACGAGATGCAGCTCGAGGAAGGGTTTACAAGAGATGTTCGGGAAATTGGACACTTTGGTACCGGTGATTTGGAGATCACGATTCGTAGTGAAGAGGATTTAACGAAGGCTGAGCCGTTGATTTTGAGAAGTTATGAGGGGAGTTAATCGTGATAAACTAAATTAAAAAGGTGCAATATGATTAACGTTGACTATTTCGATAAAAATTCTCTTCCTGAGGGTCTGCATAAAATTATTGGTGCTTTTTATGAGCAGGATTTGGTTCCTGTTTCAGTGATTCAACATTTCGTAGCACCCATCAAAGACAGCATTAAGTTTGTAGTTGAGTACCCATATGTGGATAAGGTATATAGAGATAGTTACTACTCTTACTTCTCTTCGAAATTAAGTAAATACGGGAGAGATTGTATTCGTGTATCAATTTTTGATTGTAACGTCGGGAGTGACCACTTCTTTACGAATGACCTGCATGATGATTTGAAACATAATTATCGTGGTTTTTTTGTTGTTAGGCCTACTCCGCCAAGTATTTTTGGGAGAACAACTATTGACAAAAGGGCACTCAAGGAAAACGATTTCTTAATATGTGAAACTGTTTTTTCTACTACTTGTAATGGTTTAAAATTATCCGTTTCCGGTTTCCCTTACTCTTCTCAAGATTCAGAAACGATTAGTTGTGCGGAAACCAGTTTGTGGGCAACAATGGAATATTTCAGCAGTCGTTATCCCAAATATTCTTCAGTCTTACCCTCCACTATAATAGAAACTCTGAAAACTCTGAGTTTTCAAAGACAGTTACCCTCACTTGGCCTTAGCTATATCGATTTATCCTATGCCCTGAAAAAGTATGGATTTGGGACAATGGTTTATGATAAAGATGTCTTTGGTGCAAGCTTCAATAGTCTGTTGTCAATTTACGTTGAATCAGGCATCCCCATAATAATTGCAGTGACAAACGGTGAGGGTATCAACCATGCTTTTATCTGTTGTGGAAGAGAAAAGTTGAAGAATACACATTTGGATCAAGCTGATCATGAAAATGGATGGATCGATTTTCATGATTTAAAGAAACAGTTCGTATTTATTGACGACAATCACTTTCCTTATCAACGTGCCCATTTGGATGAACCTTGTAAATATTATAATCGTGATGACTGGGGGAAATGCAGAATCAGCCATTTTATAGTACCGCTTTATCCAAAAGTTTATCTGGATGCTTTCGAAGCGAGAAATTATTGTGTAAATGTTTATGAAAGACTGATTGGGGCGGGGAATGATGTGATAAGAACCATGCTGTCCTCTTTAAGATCTTATAAGAATGAAATACTACAGAACCCTGATCTGACAGAAGAGCTAAAAGAAAAGATCGTAAGTAAACCAATGCCAAAATTTATCTGGGTCTGTGAAATTTCAAATAAGGAACTCCTTAAAAGAGAAAAATGCTTTGGTAGTATAGTGCTTGATGCAACAGAGCCAAATACAAAAAGGCTCAAGCCATTAATATATTGTCACTTAGGTGGACAAGTTTTAGAAGTTGATAAAGGTTTACTATATTCAAGCAAGCTTAAGAAACCTGTTAATGAATTTTCAGTATATACTAACAATCTCAACGGTTTTTGATTAATCCAATCGAACTATGGCGAAGAACAAACAAGATAGAAAAAAAGAGCCAACACGGGTTGATATCAATAGATTCAACGAAAAAATTGATTCTTTTGAAAAAGAAATGGATGAAGTACGTCGTGATTTTATCCAAAAGTCTGCTACCTCAAAGAAACGTGCTTCCGAGTTAGTTTTAACATCTTAAACGAATATCATTTTGAAAATTACAAAAACCCCGGTTATGCCGGGGTTTTTTGCTTGGGTTTGATATTGTTTCAATCAAAGTCTCATACCACAAGTTTTCGAATGATTTTTAAACCATGAAGCGAAACGGTTCTCCGGAACCTACATTCGAAACCGATGATGATCGTACCTATTTTCTGGCGTTTTTGCCGGTTCACCCGGAAATGAAAGAGAGGGGTCAAGCAGGGGGCGAAGCTAAGGGCGAAGTAAGGGGCAAAGCTGTCAAAAAAGGACTCAATGATACAGAGAAGGCGATTTTCGATCAACTTCAAGAGGGGGAAAGCTCTGCTGAGGAATTGGCAAAAAAAATAGGCTTAAAAAGCAGAAGTGGATTTTTCACAAGAACACTGAGAGGGTTGATAAAAGACGGATTTATTGAATATATATACCCGGAAAGCCCCAGACATCCCGACCAAAAGTATAAATTGAAAAAATCATAATGAATCTATCCTCTCGGTTGCATCTTCGCATCCGTTAAAAGATAGTTCCACAACGAAGACAGACAAATTAGCGAATCTAATCGAAGAATTTGAGACACGTTTGTCCCAAGCCTGTCCCAAATTAAACTCGATTTAAAGGGGGAATGTCAATATGAATGCACAAAAACGCTATTTCACAAAATCCCTCTTCAACACCTCAAGAGAATGTGCCTCCCGCCTCTACTATGCCAAGAGAGATGAGTATCCCAGTGTTAAAGATGAAGACGAATTCTTGCAGTCTCTG
>Ga0081528_100403_pt1 | contig 23610 bp, 13 predicted proteins | sample HotLakmasection4_FD_71011 | JGI IMG/M metagenome (GOLD analysis project Ga0081528, IMG submission 71011) | Hypersaline microbial mat communities from Hot Lake, Washington, USA - Section #4 (SPADES assembly) (version 2) | ecosystem: Environmental > Aquatic > Non-marine Saline and Alkaline >...
TTTGAGGACCCGATGGGGATCAGCTCCTGGTTGGAGTCGATTAGGTAGCCGTGACGTTTTGCAAATACATTCCCGAGCGAGGTAATGGTCATAAACTGTACCAGCGCCAGCGTAAGCGCGGTTGGCAGGAGCGCCACGAACGACGTGTATGAGAGATCGGGCAGTGACAGCGGAGGCAGCCCGTCCTCTATTTCACCCACGATTTCAACTCCTTGCTGTTCGATCGTTGTAAGCCAGGCTATGAGAACACCAAGGCCGAGAACAATCATGGAACCGGGCAGCGAGGGGGATATTTTTTTTATGATGACGAGCAGAAGAATGGAGGCGGATGTCCAATAGAGCGTGGGGAGGTGAATCAGCTGCAGGTCAAAGACAAAATCGCTGAGAATAAAGATGAGATTCTGATCGATATTTACCGGCAGTCCGAACATGTTTTCGAGCTGAGTGAGTGAAATAATGATAGGAGCCGCCATAATAAATCCCGTGATCACCGGCCGTGAGAAAAAGTTGAGCATACTGCCGAGTTTAAGACTCCCCATTAAAAGCTGAAGCATCCCCGTCATCATCGTTAAAAGAATCACAAGAGCAATAACGTCGGATGAAGCAGTAAGCGTAACCGCGCTTATACCGGCCGCAACGATAATCATGTCGACGGCTACGGGGCCTGCCGACAGATGCCTGGAGGTGGCAAACAGCGGGTAGATCAGCAGCGGAATAACACCGGCGTAGAGTCCGTAGATGGGAGGAAGCCCCGCAATTACGGCATAGGCCATTCCCTGCGGGATAAACATGATTCCTGTGGTAATGCCGGCTTTCAGGTCACCGGTAAGGTCCACCTTTCCGTATGATGTGGCCCATTCGGTAACTCTGAATATATTTCGCAGATGCTCTTTCATTTTTTAAAAAGGCCAGATTAAGGGGATGAATATTATTGCCAGTATCCAAAATATGATATTTAACGGCAGTCCGATACGTGTAAAATCTGTGAATTTATACTGTCCCGGCCCGTAAACCAGCGTATTCGCATGGTGGCCAAACGGAGTGATAAAGGTGAGGCAGGCAGCGTAGCTCACCGTGAGTACTAAAGGTTCGGGATTCACTCCAATCTGTCCTGATATTTCGATGGCTACGGGCGCCAGCAGCGCAACGGAGGCATTTGTTGAGATGATGGAGGTGATAAGAAGCGTGAAGAGGTAAAGTCCCGCAATAATGGTTCGCGGCCCGGAATCAGAAAAGAACATAAGCAGATTATCGACCATCAGCGTAGCGGCACCGGTTTTGTCGAGGGCCGTTCCCAGGGGGAGTACGCCAATCAGAAGAACAATCACTTTCCAGTTCACGGCGTTATAGGCTTCATCCATATTCATGCAGCCGGTGAGGATCATCGCGGCGACGCCGGCTGTAGCGCTCACCACAATCGGTACAATATTAAAAACGGCTGCCAGAACAACACAGGCCAAAATACCAACGGCCAGGTAGGTTTTATCTTTTCGCGGCTGCCTTGTTTCCACTTCGGATGTAATGACAAACGAGGGATTATTTTCAACGTCGGGAATGCGGTCGCGGCTAAGGCTGAGCAGAAGCGAATCCCCGTCTGCAATTTTTACGTCACCCAGATCTTCCTGGCGAAGCTTACCGTGATGGCGAATGGCCAGGGGAATGGCTCCAAATTTTTCATAAAAATTGATGGATCCCAGTGCCCGTCCCTCAATTTGTGATTCCGGAGCCACCGATGCCTCGAGCAGTGCATCTCTCCCCTGTTCGAGGTCCGTATCGAACCACTCTACGGTGGTTTTCAGTGCGAGATCTTCTCTCTGCAGCAGTTTGTCAATTTCCCCGGCGCTCCCGCGTATTCGGAAGACGTCTCCCTTTTCGATACGGATATCGGACCGCTGGGCCGATGAATCGCTGTCGGGCTTGAAAATACGGAGCACGTCGAGGTCGAGCTCGTGCGTAAGTTTCTCTTCATCAAATATTTTGCCCACCAGGTCAGAGTTTTCGAGCACAATGAGATCCGTGAGATAGGGCTGGATTTCAAATTCATTCGTAAGCTCTGATTTTTTTTCAGACCTCCGCGGGGGTATCATTTTAATGCCTGCGAAAAACAGAAAAAGAAACCCGGCAGAAAGGAATAACAGGCCCATCGGGGTAAAGTCGAACATGGAAAAGGTAACGCCGGTCCTGTCCTCCATTATCGAGTTTACAAGCAAGTTTGTTGATGTACCCATCAATGTGCTGACTCCCCCAAAAATTCCGGCAAAGGAGAGGGGAATTAAAAGTTTTGAGGGGCTGATGTTTAGTTTTGATGCGATATCGATGATGATGGGTATAAACACCATGATAACGGCGGTGTTGTTCATAAACGAAGATGCAAAGCTGATAAAGATCAGCATAATGAATAGCCAGAGGTAAAAACTGTGGCGCATTCTTTCGCAGAAAAAATCTCCGGCCGTTTTCAATATGCCGGTCCGGCGAATTCCCTCGCTCAGAACAAACATGGCCGCAATGGTGATGGTGGCGGGATTACTGACACCGGCGAAGCCCTCGGAGGGAGATAAAATGCCGCTCAAGAGCAAACAGGCCAAAATAACAAGTGCGGCTACGTCGAAAGAAACATAGTCGGTGGCAAACAGGAAGAGTGCCAGCCCGAGAAGCAGAAAAACGAACAGAATTTCGAACGACATTGAAATAACTATTTAATCTTCTATCAATTTTGTTGAAACCGGGTTTAAAAAACACAGGCAACATAATTAAGTTGTTCAGAGGAGATCTATTATCCAAATGATAGTTTCGTTTACACAATCAGTCTGGGAGAAAATTTCCTGCGAAACAGTTTCCAATGGGTTGCGCAACTGTTGAAGTCTTTTATACTGTACTTTTGAGGGATGTCATTTTCCGAATGGCGTCTTTTGATTACATTACATGAAGATCTGTGCCTTAAAGCTGTAAAACATTATGCTCTTTATCCTAAAAGAGTTTAAGAGTCAGTCACTTAAAAATCAGGATACCGATGACTAATCCACTTAACCGCCGAACGTTTCTTAAACTCTCGGGACTGGGCCTGCTCGCAACCTCACTGCCCCTGGGTATCACTTCATGCACCCGGCCCGAAGCCATGGCGCTTCCGCGGCTTTCTGTGCAGCTCTATACCGTGCGCAAACAGATTGAAGAAGATCTGCCGGGCACGCTTCGGCGGCTTGCAGAGATTGGATTTACCCACGTAGAGACGGCTTTTTGGCCCGATGGTGTGTCGCACCGTGAAGGTGCAGCCTTCTTACGGGAGGCGGGGCTGAAGGTGTCTTCGATTCATGCAGAACTTCCTGAAAACGGCGGCCGGGAACTCCTCCCCGAGCTTGCTGAACTTTATCAGAGCGACAGGCTTATCTGGCACGGCTGGCCGGAAGATCCCCGCTATCAAACCGTTGATGGCACACTGGAACTGGCATCGGTCTACAATGAACTTTTCCTATATCTGAATGATAGTGGTCTCCGCTTTGGCCTTCATAACCACTGGTGGGAATTTCGTACGCTGCCAAACGGAGAAACTCCCTGGCAAATCCTGCACCGTGAACTTGATGAAGAGATCTTTTCTCAGCTCGATATCTACTGGGTAGCCGTGGCCGGCTTAAATCCTTCGGAAGTAATCAGGGAGCTGGGTAACCGGGTGGAGATGCTGCATGTGAAAGATGGCCCGGCCAACCCTGGTGACATAAGCGCAGATGAACCGCACGAGCCAATGACGGCTGTGGGCGAGGGAACACTGGACATTCCGTCTGTTATGGACGCTTCAACAGGAACTGCAGAGTGGATGGTGCTCGAAATGGACGAGGCAGACGGCGATGTGTTCGCTCTGCTTGAGGAGAGCTGTAACTACATGCTTGAGAACGGTTTCGCTGCCTTGTAAATTCAGTTTGCGAGAATCTGCCCAAATGTATCCTAAATAGAGGAAAGTTCGTTTACAAACCTTTCCGCTTCCAGAACAGATGAGTGGGTATCATCAAAATTATGCCGGTAAATTTGAAGCGCCTTTTCGAAATGAGGACGGGCTTCCCCGGAATTTTTTTGGAGATGATAAAGCTTACCGATGTCCATGTGAAATTCGGCTACCCGGTAGTGATTCTCAGGATATTTTTCCTCAAAGATCTCTTCTGCTTTTTTAAATGTAATTAGAGCATCATCAAAGTTGCCCATATCGCGCTGTGTAACAGCCACCTTATTGAGATCAATAGCGATTTCTGGGTGCGTCTCCCCATAATTCTCTATATCAATTTCGAGAACTCTTTGAAACAGGCCGAGTGCTTCGCTGTACTTCTGGGTCAGCCGCATTAAGTTCGCCAAGTTGTAGTAGCTTATCCCAAGATATGTACTATTAGCCGGGAGGTGGATCTCCTTAATTCTTATGGACTCCCTGAATGCTTCCTCAGCAAGGGGATAGTTATTGTTCTCCTGATAAGCAAGTCCCAGGTTGTTGAGTGCCTGGCCGTAGTTTAAGCTCTGATCACCATACACCTCACGAGTTATATCGGTTTGTTTTGTGGCATGAAACAGAGTTTTTTCCGGCTCATCCAAAACCCTGTAGTTCGAAAACAGATATGAATGTGTTGTAGCTGTATAAGCACTGTTCTCACCGTACACCTGCTGGCGGAGGTCTAATGCCCTCAGCAAATACTCTTCCGCAAGATGGTTCTCACTCATTCTGGAATAGAGATGTCCAAGCTTTGAAATATTGGTAACGATATTTACATGCAGGCTATCGTATATGGATTCATAAAAATCGGTAGCCTGTTTTAAAGCGGATTCTGCCTCTTCATAGTTCCTCAAGGCGATATTAAGGTCGGCAAGGTTGCTCATTGTATTATATCGCGGAATGGTTTCTGCATATCCCCCCGCTACGTAGAGGCTGTCTGCTTTCATCAGGTTTACCCGAGCCTGTTCAAAATTACCCAGTTGTCCGAGAATAAAACCGTAAATGCCATAACGGTTGGCAATATCCATCTCTGATGCATCCCCGGCCTGCAGCACGACCTCAATCGATTTTTCAATGTACTCCCTGGATATCTCCAGGCTGTCGGCCTTGCTCATTAAATCGGCCATATTTGCCAGCGCTGTTGAGTATTCAACGCTGATGTCCCCATAGTAGCCGCGGGTCTGATCCAGGGCAAAACTATAGGCGGTGTAGGCATTCCCGTAATCTTCGATGTTGGAAAGCGTGGATCCAATGGAAGAAAGCAATTCCAGGTAAACTTCCGGATTTTGAGGATACCCCGTTGTAACCTGCTCCAGTCCCATCGATAGTGCCTGGCTCACCGTAAGGTCTTTGGTGGCAAAGGATGCAGATCGTGGATTATTGGCAGAAAAGATATCGATCATCAAATCCTTAATTTGTGTCACTTTTTCAGCCTCGGCTGTAGCTATGTTGCGCTCTTTGGTCAGCTGGTTCAGGTGGTACCAGGTAAAGCTTGTGAGAGAAATGAGTAACAGAGCAACTGCTATAATGGGATAGGAATTTCTCTTGAGAAATTTACCGGCCCTATACCTAAGTGTGCCATTTCTGGCGAGTACGGGTAGATTTCTGCGATATCTTTTTATGTCTTCCTGAAAATGTGCAGCCGACTGGTATCTTTCATCAGGATCTTTACGAAGGGCTTTCAGAATAATGGCTTCAAGGTCGGTTGTAATGTCGCCAATAAACGGTTTTGCAACAGCTTTCGGGCGTCTCGGGGGCGTGTTAGCGATGGTTGCGCGAATCTCCTGCAGAGACTTACCGTTAAAATGAAAGACATGCTCCGCAGTGGTTAAGAGGTAGAGCAGTGCTCCTAATCCATAAACATCTGTTTTAACGGTGAGTTCACCGCCATTAAACTGTTCTGGCGCTGCGAAATCAAAGCTCGCAATAATATGGCCCTCTTGCGTCACCTGCGGGGAATTATCATCCACATCGGGCGTTAACAGTTTGGCAATGCCAAAATCCATCACTTTAACCCGCCCGTCCCGGGTTACAAAAATATTGTCGGGCTTCGGGTCGCGGTGCACGACCAGTTTTGTATGGGCATGCTGTACGGCATCGCATATCTGGCTAAAAAGGGCAAGCCGATCGGGCAGCTGCAGCTTCTTCTCCTCGCAGTATTGATGGATGGGTTTGCCTTCAATAAACTCCATTATGAAATATGGAGACCCTTCACCGGTAATGCCCCCATCGAGCATAGCAGTAATATTCGGGTGATTTAGCCGTGATAAAATTCTCTTTTCCCTGCTGAAACGTTCACGCAGGTACATGGAGTAGAATCCGCCTCTGAGAAATTTTATGGCAACGGTCTGCTCAAATTCACCATCCATACGTTCTGCACGGTATACAGCACCCATGCCGCCTTCGCCAATGAGCTCCTTTATTTCATAAGCTCCGATTTTTTTACCTATGATATGTTTCAGCTCATCATCGCGGTTCAAAATGGAAGATAGTTCATCCGTAAATGTGTCTGAAGAGATCAGATCTGTTTCCAGGAATTGATCGTCATCGGCTTTCTCAATAAATGAAAGATAACTGAGTGTTTCTTTTAAAAGCTCCTCATTATCCTGACACTTCTCTTTGATAAAAGCCACTCTTTTTCCAGGGGCCAGCAGCAGAGATTGATTGATCAGGGCGTCAATTTCATTCCAGTACTTTTTCATAAAGGGTTAATAAGTTAATAGATAGAAGACGGGAGTCATCAGTTTTGAATAAATGTAGTTACGTTCAGTCATTTAAACCAAAATTGTTCAGGCGGAAAAAATCATAAAAAATAGCAGGGGAGATATCAAAAGCAGATGAGATTTTTCAAAAAAGCAGCAGTCGTACCCAATTTTCATTGTATGGATAGTCAATAATTCAGATCGTAAATGCAATAAAATTAAAAAATATTAATATTTTACAGGGTCATACACGCGAATTTTTTGATTAACTGTATATTGAATTGATGGAATGCTTAACAAAAGAGAGGGCAAGCGATAATGAATTATTTAAAGGAAGAGCTTTATAATCGGGTTAGCAAAGATAGCCGGATCTTTGAGTTTATTCAGAATACCACTCAGGACGGGCTGTGGTATTGGGATCTTGAAAACCCTGAAAATGAATGGATGAACCCCGTGTTTTGGACTACACTGGGGTATGATCCTGCCGAAAAACCACACAAAATATCGGCCTGGCAAAACATTATAAACAGAGAAGATCTGCGAAACGTTGAAAAAGCAATTGAGAAACACCTGGCTAATCCCGAAAGTATTTTCGATGAGGTAATACGCTACAAACATAAAAACGGACAAACGGTTTGGATACGCTGTAAAGGAATGGCCATCAGAGATGAGAATGGCAATCCGGTAAGAATGCTTGGGGCACATACTGATATCAGTGATCAGGTGAGAAAGAAGAAGTTTTTGGAGCGCTGCAACTCAGCTGCAAATATCGGCTACTGGGAGGTAGATATAGAGAATGAAAATTTGTATTGGAGTGATACGATTAAGAGAATTCATGACATGCCTGCTGACTATGAGCCGGATTTAAACGACGCTTTAAACTTTTATCCGGAGGGAGAAAACAGAGACAAAATTAAGTACGCAATTAAGGAGCTGAAACACAGAGGAACCTCCTTTGACCATGTATTGCAGCTAACTACAGCAAAAAATCGTACAATCTGGGTGCGATCACTGGGGCAGGCAGAGTTTTTTAACGGCCGCTGTGTTCGTTTGTATGGCACTTTGCAAGACATTGATCAAAAGAAAAGAGCGGAAGTGGCCCTTGGTGATAGTAAGGAACAGTTTCAAAGTCTGGTCGAAAATATCCCGGGGGTTACTTACCAGTATACGGTACATAAAAATGCAAAAGATCGGATTTTCGAGCTGAAATACATTTCGGGGTATGTGCAAAAGGCGACGGGTTACAAGCCTGAGGAATTTCTAAAGAGTGAGAATTTGATGATTAACAAGATCATTCATGAAGAGGATGTGGAACGGGTAATAGGGGTTTTACGAAGTGCCGTTGATGATAATGAAGGCTGGCAGGTAGACTACCGGATTCACCATAAAAATGGATCTGTTCGGTGGATAAATGACCGGGGAAATGTTCTGCCGATAAGTAACAGTAGCAGCTGTAAGCTAATTGGGGTTATGTTCGATCAAACCGACAAGGTGAAAGTCCAAAAACAGCTGGCAAAAGAGAAAAAGATTATGCGAACGATTATAGATAACGTTCCCGTAAACGTTTACATGAAAGATAAAAACAGGCGTAAAATTCTGGCAAACAGGGCCGAAGTTAAATATTCGGGGTTTAAAAAAGAGGAGGAAGTGCTGGGTAAAACGGACGAGGAGTTGTACCCGGGTGAAGTAGCAAAAAACTATCTGGCAGAAGACCTGCAGGTGCTTGATGGCGGTAATGCCCTCATGGGAATGGAAAATGACATGGGATTTGGCCGTTGGGCCATCGTATCAAAAATACCGGTTACCGACAGCGATGGAAATGTGGAATCGCTTGTGGGAATATCGATTGATATTACGGAGCGTAAAAAGGCCGAAGAAAAACTTAATGAAGCTCTTAATAAACTCAGAAGTATCCTGGCTGCCAGCACCAGGGTGGGAATTTTGAGCACGGATAGTGAGGGCGTGATTAAATCCTTTAACCGGGGGGCTGAGAATTTGCTCGGCTATAGTGCTGAGGAGGTTGTTGATAAAGAGTCGCCTTTAACGTTTCACCTGAAAAAAGAACTGCATAGCAGAGGCAAAAAGCTAATGAATAAGTCCGGAGAAGCGGTTGACGATTTTGAAATTTTGACCAGATTCGTCAGGCAAACAAAGTTTGAGACGAAAGAGTGGGTTTTAATGAGGAAAGATGGGGCAACGTTTCCGGCGCAGCTTACAATTACCGAGATTGTGGGCAAGGATGGAGAATTGAACGGATATCTGGGTATTGTAAGCGATATTACAGAATTGAAACAGAGAGAAAACGAACTGAAGCATCTTCTCGAAATGAACAAGGAGCAGAATGAGCGGCTGCTCAATTTTGCACATATTGTTTCACATAATCTAAAGGGGCACGCCTCCAATTTCTCAATGATTATGGGTTTACTCGAAGCAGAAAAAGATCCGCAGGAGATTCTTCAGTATGTAAAAATGCTGCGAATGGCTTCAAATAACCTGGATGAGACGGTAAAGAACCTGATTCAGGTTGTTGAAACGAGCAAAAAACCAAAGGAAGCGTACAAATCTGTACATATGATGGAGGCTCTTGAGAAAGCAAAGAGCAGCCTGAGCGCCATTATTAAATCAGCCGGTGTGAAAGTACAAATTGATGTAGATAGCGGTGAAGAGATCGTCGCCATACCCGCTTATCTTGAAAGTATTTTTCACAACCTTCTAAGTAATGCGATTAAATATCGATCCGGTAGTCGCAAAGCCGTGGTTAGGATTAAGGTCTCAGCTACGAAGCAATACCGCGTTATTTCATTCGAAGATAACGGTTTGGGTATAGATATGGAGAAGCATGGAGATAAGCTTTTTGGTATGTACAAAACGTTTCATGGCAATGAGGATGCCCGTGGCGTGGGGCTTTTTATAACCAAAAAGCAGGTTGAAGCGATGGGTGGCTATATTGAGGTGGAGAGTGAGCCGGAAAAGGGTTCCGTTTTCAGGGTTTATTTACCGAGATAGATATACGTACAGATGTCGTTGTCTGCATCAGAAATCGGAGCTGCCGCTATCATATTTTCAGGCTTTACCAAGGTAAATTAAAGATGACTTCTCAACTGAGGAAAAATCGGTGAATAAGCTTTTTAAATTCATTTGTAGCCATTAGTTTATAGAAGTATTGAGCAAAGCGCTTCCAACTTGTTTTCAAACAATAAAAGCAGTTGAAATACATGAAACATTTACTTTTTATGTCTATGTTTGGAGTAACAGACCAATATATCTGTTGAATTAAAAAAAGAATTAACGAACAGGATGGTAAGTGCTACAAGCAATTGCCAGCCAAAAAACAAAAGCTACTTTTACGTAGGATAATTTACACTCAAAAATAATGTTATGAGTTCATCAAATAAACCTGTCTTTAACTTTAAACTTCCGCCAAAGCTGGAAGAATTAATCAATGAAGCACCCAGCATGGCGGTTGCGAAAAATATCAATGATCTTGTCAATCTTTCCGTAGGTGGTGAAGAGGGGATGTCGCAAGAAGTATACTACGAACTTCCGGATGGTGAAAAAAAACACGAAGCTATCGTTCACCGTGTGAAGAACGGAATCGCTGCTAACTACCTGGAAGTGTATATGCGCCGAAGAGATCCAAACTGTATGGTGATTGCCGATAACTTTCCAACGGATAAAACGAAATGGGAAGATCGCTTCGATTATGCGTTTGATGACCTGCGTGATGAAACCTTCGAATGGTTGAAAACTCAGGATTTGGGAATGTTTTTCTTTAACGCAGGAAAAGAAGGAATGGGATACAAGGCAGTTGCTGTAATCCCCGCTAATGCTGGTTTCTTTGGACTTGGTCTGGCGCTGTTGCAGGGTATTCTGAACCCCGACGAACTGGACGAAGATTTTGAGCCTACAGCATGTATTTATACAGCACCACCATTCCGGCATACCCATTTTGAAGGGAAGCAGATTGTTGTACATAATCGGCAGCCCGGCAACTACGAGATGTTTTCATATAATTTATATCCCGGACCCAGTGCTAAGAAAGGGGTATATGGAATGCTTATCGGCCAGGGTGAAGAGGAGGGCTGGGTAACCGCTCACTGTTCTGCAGTACAGGTAAAAACTCCTTATGATAATGTGGTAACCTTTATGCACGAAGGAGCCAGTGGTGGTGGTAAAAGTGAAATGCTGCAGCAGCCTCACCGATTGGCTGATGGACGTCTCCTGCTGGGAGATAACCTTTACAAGGATGATAAACGCTATTTGGATATTGCGCATACATGTGACTTGATGCCGGTAGCCGATGATATGGCCTTATGTCATCCTTCATTACAGCACGAGGGTGGGTTGCTGACGCTGGAAGATGCAGAAGAAGGGTGGTTTGTTCGAGTCGACCATATTAAAGAGTATGGTACAGACCCAACACTGGAGAAAATGACGGCTGTACCTCCAAAACCATTGCTATTCCTCAATATCCAGTCTGTGCCTGGCGGCAGGGCGATGATCTGGGATCACACAATGGATGAACCAGGTGTACCATGTCCCAATCCAAGGGTTATTCTGCCCAGGGATATTGTGCACAATATCGTTGAAAAACCTGTTGATATTAATATCCGAAGTATAGGTATGAGAACACCACCATGCACAAAGGAAGAGCCAAACTATGGTATTGTGGGCATTATGCATATACTGCCTCCAGCACTTGCGTGGCTATGGAGACTGGTAGCACCTCGCGGCCATGCTAATCCAAGTATTATTCAAACTCAGGGAATTAGTAGTGAAGGCGTGGGAAGTTACTGGCCGTTTGCAACCGGGAAAAAGGTAAAACAGGCTAATTTGTTGTTAGAGCAAATTAAAAATACTCCTAATGTGCAGTACATTTTGACACCAAACCAGACTATTGGAGCCTGGAAAGTTGGATTTATGTCTCAATGGGTAACCCGTGAGTATTTGGCAAGAAAAGGAAATGCAAATTTCTCTGATAAACAAATCATGCCTGCCAGATGCAACGTGTTAGGTTATGCACTGAAGCACATGACATTTGAAGGCCGAACAATTCCAGAGTGGATGCTGCGCGTTGAACTTCAAAGAGAAGTGCAAGAGGAAGGATATGATGCCGGTGCAGAAATACTGCTCGAGTTTTTCCACAGAATGCTCGAACAGTTTAATACACCGGATCTCGACCCGCTTGGAAGAAAAATCATAGAAACCTGCCTGAATAACGGTACGGTTGAGGACTATGAAAAAATCATGCCCAGCGCTATATAAGTCTGCAGGTATATTTATATATAAAAGGCACCTCCCATGATATTAGGGAGGTGCCTTTTTTTACTTCAATTGATCTGTAATACGGGCAAATCTAAGTGAGGGTTGCCTTCAGGTAAAAGAAATTCCACAGGCGAAAGCGCCATTTTTTGTGCTGATGGATCGTAAAGCCGTGCTTTGTGAGCATGGATTTCGTCTTAGACAGAGAACGTGTGTTAATGTTCATTGATGAAAACCGAGCAATCAGCTTGCTGTCTAGGATGAAAAACCCGCCCCGGTTCCAGCCGAGAAGCTTTTTGTGAGTATGGCTAAGGCACGAACTGTATATACGGTCGTATATGTACGACTGTTTATAATAGTAATCAGCGGTTTATTGTTCTTTTTCCAATCTGTAAATATGTTTTCTGCAATGTATATCTTGTACCTGTAACGGCTATCTGGCCCTGAATCATTCAATGCTGCCTGGACGGCGGTACCGTAGAAGACTACGAGAAGCTGATGCCCGGCTCGTAAGAAGAAAAACAAATACGAAAGACTTAGAGGGAATTTTCTCTGAGTCTTTTCATATTATCTTTGGAGATTCTTCTCATCTGAGGCGAAGTGCATCAAGATCTGCCAATACCTCCTGAGTTATCAGGTCGTCTTCCCCCAAAAGCTCTCTAAGCAAAGTATAGCTCTTCAAAAGAAGTGGTTCTGCCTCATCCATTTTTCTCTGATACAACAGACACTTTCCTAATCGTGCTTCGGCTAATGCAATACGCCTGTCGTCCGGTTCGTAAATCTCTTTTCGCAGCCTGACAGCGTCAAGCAGATAGATTTCAGCAAGATCAGGCCGATCCGTTTCGATAAGCACACCTCCCAGTGAGTAAAGAGTGTTAGCAATATCAGGATGATTATCGGGTAAAGACTGTTTACGCTGTTCCAGAGAGAGTAAGTAGTAATCGGCAGCCTCAGTATAATTTTCCATTATTCGAAACAGCTCCCCGAGATTGTATTGAACTACTCCAATGAAAGGGTGTGTTTCCGGAAAAATAGCCTGCCCAATTTCCAAAGCCTGCATTAAATGATTCTCAGCCTGATCAAAATTTCCCCGATCCTGGTGCAAGCCCGAGTAACCATTTAGTATATAAGCCATAAAAGGGTGTTCAGTACCGAGTACCTCACCAATCAAATCAACGGCTTCGCTGAAAAGGGCATCGGCCTCATCCAGCTTACCGTCTTCCTGTAGCAAGATGGCAAGGTTATTCAGGTTAACAGCAAGATTTGAACCCTGTTCAGGCTGATCTCTGCGAATTTCGATAATACGATAGTACATACTATACGCCTCATCTTTTTCGCCGATCTCTTCAAGAGACATTGCCAGCGTATTCATTACGCTGGCCGTCTCTGCATGGGTTTCACCGTAGTGCTCAATGTTTAGCTCAAGAGCTTCTTTAGCGGTTTCTGCCGCAGCTTCAAAATTATCGAGCCGGTACTCCAGGTTGGCTAACCTTAACAGAGCCGTTGCCATTTTTGGTGATCTGTCTTCGATATTGTGAAACAGCTCCACAGATTTTTCAATAGCGAGATACGCATCATCATAAAGGCCGAGGTTGCTGTAGATATTACCGATCATGCTTAACATTTGGGCCTGGAGTCCGGGTTCGTCCGTCAGCTCGGTTTTTGCTCGTTCAAACCCCTGATCGAGGAGCTCTCTGGCGGTCATCGATCCGTCATTCGCCCGGTTTGGGTCAGAACCTTCAAATACCTGGGCTAAAAAAGCCGATACCTGCTCAGCCTCCTGAGCATTTCTTTCCGCCTGCTGTGCTTGCCACATTGTAGTAACAATTCCGCCGATCAAAACCAGGAAAATCACAGCGGGTATCGCACCATGAAAGGATTCTATAAGAACTATGTGAAGGTACACATGCGCCATCTTTTCCCCAAGACCGTTTCCTACAACCGGTACGTCGAATTGATGGCATCGGCCAACCTGCCGTTGGCTATGTTCGTAAAAACCTGCTGTATGGGATCATCCACTGGGATTTCCTTCACGGATTCCACTCCGCTTCGTGTGTGCAAAAACAAAGGCATTACGCAAAACAAAGTCTTTGACGGAGTAGCTGCTCTTGGCAAATCCACCATTGGCTTTTTCTTTGGCTTTAAACTACACCTGGTTGTCAATGATAAAGGGGAACTACTCAATTTTATGCTGACGGCCGGAAACGTGGATGACCGCCAGCCGCTGAAGGATCCGGCCTTTATCAAAGCCTTTACCGGCAAGTTGTACGCTGATAAAGTGTATATCTCTGCAGAGCTGACCAATGCGTTGTTTTGTGATGGTATTCATTTAGTTACACAGATCCGAAATAACATGAAAAACTGCCTGATGGAGCTTAAAGACAAGATTCTGCTACGGAAACGATCGATTATTGAGACCATCAACGATGAGCTAAAAAACATGTGCCAAATAGAACACTCCCGCCACCGGTCGGTGGCAAACTTTCTGTCGAACCTGCTGGCAGGGCTGGCCGCCTACTCCTTCTTTCCCAAAAAGCCAGCCATCAAATACGATCCTGTCCAAACAAACCAATTAAGCATGATTTAGAATCGAACTCAGGTTACCAGTAAAGACATAATTAAAATAATAATAAACAAGTAAAATTATTTTGAGAAGTTACCCCGAAATTCACAAATATTAACCTGAAAGCGGCAATTAATCTTTTTCAGGATATCTGTCGAGTGAATTGAATAAAACAGCAGTCGTGTTGTGGCAGAGGCCGTCTATGGCATACTCTGCAGCCAATCCAGACAGTAGTCAGAACCCAGATCGTACGCCGGAGAACTTTCCAAAAAGAGGAGACTTCACTAATCTTGCATTAAAAATTGAATCAGGATTTTGAATTAAGAAATCAGGGTTCTGAGTAGTGAATGTGTAGCTCACCAATGGAATAGACATCATACACCTAAATATGAGAAGAGATTACACCTCAGAATTTTCTTATCCTTCAATCCGGTAAACCTTTAACTCTTGCGAACCATTCGGATTCGTAACTTTAAACAGAATCTTGTCATCGAATATTTCGAGCATCCGGTACTCGCTTTCGGCCGCTGGAAGGGTTACCGTTTTTATAAAATTGCCCTCAAGTGAATAGACGTCTAGTTCTTCCGGGTCTCCGTAAATTTTATTTCGGTGAACCCAAACTCGATCTTTATTATCAATTGAGAGCTCTATGAACGAAGGTTTTCTATCTGGAAGGCCACCCTTAAGCATAGCTGCTGCCTGTGAAGAGACTTTGCTTGCAGCTTCGATTTTTTGCTCCCTTTCCTGCTCCGAACGTTCAACGTTATCGTACTCCTTTCCGAATTTATTAACAATTTCTCCCGATTTGTTTAGGTGATAAATTGAAAAATCATCAAAATCTCCGGTTGCAAAAACCTGCAGATCATCCGTCATATCCCAACGGCTCCAGATATCAAGGAAATCTTGGCTAATTTTCCAATCTTCGCATTCGAAGATTGGAAAGGGTTCTATTCTCCAGGGATTGTTTAACACCTCATAAATTACAATCGGGCTATTCCCATTCGTGTACGTTCCGGAATATTCCGTCCAGATGAAAACCCCATCGTTGTTTGTTTTAAAGTGGGTATTCCAGCCCCCCCTGAAGTTGATATCTCGAACATGGTTAAGACTTTTGTCCAAAACCGAAATTCTGGCATTCTGAATATCATATATATATGTGTATTGCTGAGGCCCTACTGTAAGCCTGGAGGGCGACTTAAATTCACCGGGCCCGCGGCCCTCACGACCAGCAGACTTTACATATTCACCATTGGCATCGAATAGATATATTTTTTTGAGCCTTGAAGGGATAAGAAGAATTTGTCCATTCGGGGCTATAGCAGCGTCTCGAATACCAGGAAAATAGGCATTTTGGCCGTCGGTAATGGTTACATCCAGAACAATTTCAATGTTTGGATCTCCATCAAGCAGTATGTTTTGAAGGGATTCAGTAGTAATGCTGAATAGAAGAATTAATATAAATATCTTACTCACAAAAGGTGTTCTTTATGTTTAAAAACAGCGGTCTATGTGAACCGCTGTTAAATTAATAAATTAGGATTAATCAAAAGTGGTTTGATTTCCTGTCCCTCTGTGGCGGAAATCATTACAGATCGAATCAAATGGCTTTATCGGAATAGTCCACGATAATGAAATTTGTTTTATGGATGTTCACAAATTTCGTGAGTATCACACATGCATACTTCAAAGCCATCCCAGCAATCCTCATTTGATCCGCCTCCATCAGTACAATCAATGAATTCACAAGAACATGTACCATAATCACATCCACTGGAGTTTTCAGAATTAGCTTCATCAAATCTGGTGTCAAGTGAGTTTAGTGATTTTACCACTTCAGTAGAAATGATAGATTCTCTGCTGTCATCAGATAGTTCTGGCCCGGGTGTTTTTTCCGTAAAGGCTCCTAAAGACATGGTTATTAAAAGTAGCAAAGATATAAATGAAAATTTCATAGCGATTCCTTTTTTTATTTGGTTTTGGCTAAGGTTCACTATTAATTTTATTTTATTTATAAGTGAAGTCAATAAGCAACATTGCGTATTATTTTAAGCAATGTTACCTATTTCTAATGAATACCTTACCGACTTATTCATCCTTTGTTGCCCATAAAACCCACTTTAGCAGTGCATTTTTTCCTTTTAGATTTAATTTGCTGCAAATATTGTATCTGTGCGAGTGAACGGTTCGCTTGGAAATGCTCAGCTTTTCGGCAATCTCTTTACTTGTATCTCCTGCTTTTACACGCTTAAGAATCTCGACCTCTCTTGGCCTTAATATTTCCAGCCCTTCAATGTATGTTGGCAGCTTTTGCTTCTCTTTGTCATCGTTCATGGATCTACTCGCTGTTTTTTTTTGTTTAGCAGTTACCTCCTGATAAAGAATCCTTATTATGGCCCGAATAGTCGTTGCACATTAACAAAATTTAACATTTTCTGCAAAAGAGAGTGTGGTTAAGAGAGGTTACCCCGAAATTTTCATTTCTTGCCCTGTTAGTAACAATTAATCATTGGGCTATCATTTTCAAAAAATGGAAAAGCATTTTTTTTGGACAGTGCTTTTTTGTCGCATTGCTACCTCTCTGGATTTGTCTAACGGTTTGAATCAGCAGAAATGGTAAGGGGCTCTACTACGCCGAGAGTAGCTCGAAGTGGCAGGCCAGCTGCTTGAAGCCATCACTCAACCGATTCGGTTTGCAATATTTTAAGATCAGCATAAACTCTTTTTGTTAATGGGTCATCTTCACCAAAATGATCTTTCAGTAATAAGTGACTCTGAACAAGAAGTGGTTCTGCTTGAGAATATTTTTTCTGTTCAAGTAAACATTTGCCTAATCGCGCCTCAGCTTTAGCAATACGCCTGTCGCCGGGCTCGTAGATTTCTCTTCTGATATTAACAGCTTCACGCAGGTAATTTTCAGCTAACTCCGTTTTTCCCGATTCAATGAGTATGCTACCTGCCAAATAGAGTGTATTTGCAATATCAGGATGGTTGGCGGGCAGCGATTCCCGGCGTTGTACTAAAGACAACTCATAGTTATTCAGAGCCTCCTCAAATCTTTCAGTAATACGATAGAGTTCAGCAAGATTATAGTGTACAACCCCAATAAATGGATGGGTTTCAGGGAAAACAGCTTTACCAATTGCCAGTGCTTCCCGAAGGTTATTTTCTGCCAAATCATAATCGCCCCGATCCTGGTGCAAACCCGAGTATCCGTTTAGAATATAGGCCATAAAGGGGTGCTCACTGCCAAGAACGTCATCAATCAGTTCAACAGCTTCGCGAAACAGAGCATCTGCTTCCTCGTACTCGCCATCGTTTTGAAGTGAAATAGCGAGATTATTCAAGTTGATTGCAAGATTCGACCCCTGTTCAGGCTGCCCCCTGCGCAAATCTATGATTTGCCGGTAATACTGATACGCTTCCTCCTTTTCACCAAGCTCTTCAAGAGACATGGCCAGCGTATTCATTACGCTGGCCGTTTCGGCATGGCTATCTCCATAGTGCATGATATTGAGATCAAGAGCTTCTTTTGCAGTTTCTGCCGCAGCTTCAAAATTATCGAGCCGATACTCCAGGTTGGCTAACCTTAACAGAGCCGTTGCCATTTTTGGTGATCTGTCTTCGATATTGTGAAACAGCTCCACAGATTTTTCAATAGCGAGATACGCATCATCATAAAGGCCGAGGTTGCTGTAGATATTACCGATCATGCTTAACATTTGGGCCTGGAGTCCGGGTTCGTCCGTCAGCTCGGTTTTTGCTCGTTCAAACCCCTGATCGAGGAGCTCTCTGGCGGTCATCGATCCGTCATTCGCCCGGTTTGGGTCAGAACCTTCAAATACCTGGGCTAAAAAAGCCGATACCTGCTCAGCCTCCTGAGCATTTCTTTCCGCCTGCTGTGCTTGCCACATTGTAGTAACAATTCCGCCGATCAGAACAAGGAAAATCACAGCGACAGCCGCAATTCCCAATTTATGACGGCGAACAAATTTTCCCGCGCGATAGGAGAATGTATCAGGCTGTGCATAAACAGGCAGATTATTTTGATAGCGCTCAAGATCCGTTACAAGTGCTTCAACGGATGCATAGCGTCGCTCGGGATCTTTATGAAGCGCTTTATAAATAATAGCGTCAATATCTCCACTTATCTGTTTGGTGATCTCCTGCGGTGAAATTCCTCGTTCGTCTGCAAGGCGTTGCTTCTCATCAGTTTCGGTTAAACCTAAAAACCGTTTGCTTGCTGGAGTTGGATTCTCCTCAGAAACCAGTTTTTCAACTTCTTTAAAAGAAAGATTGCTAAGATCAAAAGGGTGCAGGCCGGTAAGAAGTTTATTTAAAAGAACTCCAAGAGAGTAAAGGTCGGTAGAGGTCGTTACCACCTTACCGGAAATTTGTTCGGGAGAGGCGTACTCAAGACTCAGCATCCTCATACCCGGCTGAGTTTCGATGGCAGAATTTTCATATAAATCGGGGTCCAGCAGCTTGGCAATACCGAAATCGAGAATTTTAATACGTCCCTCACGGGTAACCAAAATATTTTCGGGCTTCAGATCCCGGTGAACAATCAAAGATTTATGTGCATATTGGATAGCTTTGCAAACAGTAATAAAGAGCTGCAGGCGCTGCTCAATAGTGAGCCTTTGATTGTTGCAATATTCCAGTATCGTATCTCCTTCCACAAACTCCATAACCATATAGGGAACACGATCGGCCGTAATGCCACTATCCACGAATCCGGAGATATTGGGATGCTGCAGCCCTGACAGAATATGCTGCTCCAGGCGAAATCGCTCCATATGAGTTGGCGTAAGCAGGCTTTTGTGAATGATTTTTAAAGCCCCGGTCTGCTTTATGCCGCTTTCATCCACACGCTGAACTTTATAAACCCTGCCCATTCCGCCATGGCCAATCAGTTCAAGGATTTTCCACCGGCCGATGGTTTTGCCTTCATAATAGTCTTCATCCCGATCTTTATCTGCTATCAGTGAATCCAGCTCTTTAATAAGCTTTTCATTTTTTTCAAGCCGTTCTTCAAAAAACCGGTCAGACTCTTCAAGCTGGGCCAGCATCTCCCGTATTTTATGCTCCAGCTCTTTATCTCCCCCGCATACTCGTTCAATATAGTCTGTACGACCCTCAGGCGGCAGGGTAAGAACCATATCAAAAATTCGGCTCAGTTTTTTCCAGTCGTTATGGTTCATTTTATCTGCGGTAAGATATTGCCTCTGTTACTGTCGCTGTTCAGGAAGCTTTTAATTCATTGTAGAGCCATAACTTCGCTTTTGCCCAGTCGCGGTCTACGGTTCGGGTAGTTACCTTTAGTACTTCGGAAATTTCCGGGATTGACATACCGCCAAAAAAACGCATTACCACAACCTGGCTCCTCCTGTTATCAATGGTCGAGAGTTTATTGATTAAATCATTTATTTCAATAATCTCTTCCGCATTCTCCTCAAGGTTTAGCCGCTCTTCATCCAGCGTTACAGACTGTTTGCTGCCCCCTCGCTTCAGGGCTGCTTTTTGTCGGGCGTAATCAACAAGTATCTGCTGCATACACCGGGATGCAATCGAAAAAAAATGGGCGCGATTTTCAAGCTCCAGATCCATATTGCCCAACAGTTTTATGTAGAGTTCGTGTACGAGTGCTGTCTTTTGAAGCGTATGCTCCGACTTTTCGTTGGCAAGATGCCGTCGGGCGATATTTTTTAATTCTGCATATACGTGTGGATAGAGCGAATCAAATGCAGATTTATCCCCGTTTCGGGCATCGTTTAATAGTTGTGTGATATGTCCTTTCCCTTCCAAGCAGCGATAATTAAAAAAACAGATGTCGTGATTTTTGTACGCCCCGCGCAATTAAATACAAACAAACTTTAGTCGAGCCAGCCAATGATTAAGTAGTAAAATTTTAATCAACAAATGCAATGAATGCAACTGATTAACGAATAAATCAGAAAAAACAGCTGCTGATTTTCTAATTAGCTGAAATAATTACAGATAAAATTTTAAAGGAAGATCCATTTTGTCATCGAAAAAAACCATTTCGGCATTGTGTCTGCTATGTTTGATGATCCTGCAGGTCTCATCGGCACTGGCACAAAACCGGTCTTTTTGGGACGATACCGACCTGGTTCCTTTTCGGGCTGGAGGCAGTATCGGGCTGTCACTTTCGGGTTATGCTGCAGACGGAATTGAGAACCGTCGCCCGCCCGGAGTATTTCAGTCGTTCGCCAATTTCAATTTTTCGTCGTTTGGATTAAACAGCGGCCTGAACCTGAACTACTCCACAGATGACTCAGGGTTCCGCCAGAACATGAACAATCTCAGCTATAACGTAAACTGGCGCTGGCTAACCGTTCGGGCAGGTGACGTACAGACAAGGCTTTCTGATTACAGTCTCAATAGTACTCCAATCAGGGGTGGTTATGTACGGGCTGCCCCGGGAAATTTTCTGTTTGAAGTAATTGGAGGCCGCTCGCGAAGAGCTGTACGCCCAAGCCTGGATAATGCGTTTCGGGAGCCATCATACGAACAGTGGGCATTTGGCGGAAAAATGGGTATCGGTAAATCCGGCGGCGACTACTTTCATTTAAGCACGTTTTATGCGCAGGATAATGTGGCTTCTCTCGAAGACGGCCAGCTCGAAATAAAACCGAAGGAAAACCTGAGTCTCACACCGGATTTCAGAGTCGGCCTGTTTGATGGCATGCTGAATCTTGAAAGCCAGGTTACGGTCTCCGTTTTTACACGAGATTTGAACAGCTCAAAAATTTCCCGTGATGATCTTGAAATCCCGGGATTTATTACGGGTATTTATCACCCCTTTGTGAGCACACGCGTGAACTACGCGGGGAACGCCCGGGCTGATTTTCGTACGGACCTCTTTGACCTGGGTCTGGGATATGAGCGTATCCAGCCTGGGTTCATCTCTCTTGGTATGGAGAATATCAGAAATGATCAGGAGAAATTATTGATCAGTCCGGCGGTCCGTTTTTTTAGAAATCGACTGGCTATACAGTCGAATATTACGCTTGGCAGAGACAATCTTCTGGGTACGCGCCTTCAAACCCAGTCGAACACAAGTGTGGCCTCAAGCTTCCGGGTACTCTTTTCAAATGCTATTTCGCTGTCGGGAGCATACAATCTGCTTTTGAATAATGTAGAGTCTGAGCCTGCAGAGGGACAGCAGATCGCTGTGGGAGGACAGTCTCAGGTCTCGCATAACATCATGATTCAGCCAAATTTTATTATCACGGGAGAGGAAACGACGCATAATATTTCTGTTTCGGGCGGCTACATCAGTATGGAAAACAACCTGGATGGTGACCTTCAGCCGGAATCGATGTCGTTTCTGTCTGAATCGTATGTCGGTACGGTGAGTTACGCCATAACGTTTCCTGTTGGCCTTACTCTCAACAGCTCAGCGAACTATCTGACAAACGATTCGGGAGGATCCTCTATCAATAACGCCGGAGTTAATATTGGGACGAGTTATGCTCTTCTGAACCGGAATCTTACCCTTTCTCTGCAAATCGGCCACAACCGTAATAAAGTAGAACGGGATCAGATGGCAGGGCAAACTCTGAATCGTCTGCAACAGTATTCAGGCGGGCTGAATGCTGCATACAGGCTTACGGATAAAGACACGTTCAATGTTACGCTGAGAACCCGAAATAACCGCGTAATTGATGGGGCAGGCAATGAATTTACTGAACTGGAGGGGAGCTTCAGGTACCAGCGCACATTTTAACCAGCAGCATGTTATGATTATAAATTTTTTAAAACGATGGACATTTTTTGCACTGCCGGTAATATGTATGGTACTGGCTGTTAACGGGCTGAGCCGGCCGTTAATGGCACAAAGTTCATCACAGGTCACAATTGTGGGGATTCCTCCGATTCTGCCCACTCCTTTTGCCAACGATCTGGAGAACAGCTTTGTAACCGGGCAGTACCAGATCATATTCAACTACACCAGTTTTACACAGCAGCCGGTCGATTTTGTATTCGATTTCCAGGTGTTTCAAAATAACAGGCGCCTCATTTCGGTGCAGTCGCTTCCATCTTCTTTTACGCCGGGCACTTATGTGTTTACATCATTTTTTGAGGAATTGGTATTTACCCAGGGAGCAGATGAGGTATTTCGCCAGCTTGACGATGCCATTCGGAATCAGATTATTCAAACGGGAACGCTTCCGGAGGGTGAATACAGTATCGTAATTGAGGCACGCCCTGCGACGGCTCAGGCCAATATTGCCGCTCTTGCGGGAACCTCCAATTTTTCTGTTCGTTATCCTCAGCCTCCTATTCCGGTTTCACCTCCAAATGGGGCCAATGTAACGCTGGGCACTCCCGTTTTTTCCTGGACACCCGTTGTAAATACTGCCGGAATCCAGATGAGCTACGAATTTTTGCTGGTTGAGGTTGTTCCGGGACAGTCACCGCTTCAGGCCATTAACAGCAATCGGGAACACGCCTTTGAAACGCTTGCAGGGAATACCACCCTGCCCTATACCCTGCAGTATCTGCCGCTTGAACCGGGTGCAGAATATGCATGGCAGATAACCGCATCGGATGTAATGGGTAATGTGCCGCTGCAGAATGATGGAAAAATGGAAATTCAGACATTTACCTATCTGTCTGATGAACCGGATGAGGACTTGATTGCCGATATCAGCCTGGTAGACGAAATTACGCTCATTCCCGGTTTTGCAACGCTTTCGGGCATCGGAAACCTCAGCGCAACAGAGACGTCCGACAGCTACGTCTTAAACGGTGACGCCACACTGGAGCTCGAATTTACAGGCAGTTCATTTTTAGAAGCCGGTGTACAGGTGAGCGACCTCACCATTCAAAAACAGTCGCTTTCCAATCCCGTGTTGATGGGTGGTTCGTTGAACGGACCGGCAGGCCAGCTTGCCAATCTGCTTCCGGATGAAAACTCATGGATCGAATTTGAAGAGCTGACCTGGAGTTTCGGCCAGAACATCACGACCCAAGTTTCAATCAATCTGCCTGGTGTGGACTCAGCTGACGCAGTGGCGGAATTGACGGTCACACCCAACGGCCTGAGCGGAACGGCAGAAATTTCGGGTGAGCCGTTGGTTCAGTACAGT
>Ga0081528_100406_pt1 | contig 23471 bp, 22 predicted proteins | sample HotLakmasection4_FD_71011 | JGI IMG/M metagenome (GOLD analysis project Ga0081528, IMG submission 71011) | Hypersaline microbial mat communities from Hot Lake, Washington, USA - Section #4 (SPADES assembly) (version 2) | ecosystem: Environmental > Aquatic > Non-marine Saline and Alkaline >...
TAAGGAATGAGAATTGAATAAGTTGGGATAGCCGTCTCGGCTGTCCCCAGGCAGGCAAGATGCCTGCCCTAACAATTTGGATATTATTTGATCCTCATTCCTAAGCACAGGTAGTCACGAATCGAGCGCAATTTTACTGGGATGTCCCAACCGACCACTTTTATGGCTACAACTGACCAGCAGCAAAGATTTTTGTGCAGCGATGTTGCTTCTCAACCCAAAAAGAAATTAAGGGCATTGCGTCTGGAAATTTAGGCAAGCGTTAAAATTTCTACCCCTTCCTCAATCACCACAACAGTGTGTTCAAACTGAGCAGAGAGTTTTTTATCCTTCGTAATCACAGTCCAACCGTCTGCGAGAAATGTAAGCTCATAAGTCCCTTCGTTTAGCATCGGTTCAACCGTAAACACCATTCCTGGACGCAGCTTTAACCCACTGCCTCGTTTGCCATAGTGAGGAATTTGCAGCTCTGTATGCATCTGCCTGCCGATGCCATGCCCAACCATGTCTCGAACAACTGAAAATTCACTCGCCTCGGCATATGCTTGAATGGCCGCGCCAATATCACCAATTCTTGCCCCAGGCTTGATTTCAGCAATCCCCCGCATCATCGATTCGTGAGTCGCTTCAACTAATTTTCGGGCGGTTGCGGATACCGGACCCACCAGAAATGTTCTCGATGTGTCGCCGTGGTAGCCTTCCAACCTTAGGGTCACATCGATATTGATAATATCCCCATCCTTGAGTATTTGCTTTGGGTTCGGAATTCCGTGACAAACCACTTCATTAATGCTGGTGCAAATTGCCCCTGTGAAAGGGGGATGGCCAGGAGGTGCGTAGCCAAGGGTAGCGCTGATTGCACCATGAGCTTGCATCCAACGCGCCGCCTCATCGTTTAAAGCTTGCGTACTTACTCCAGGTTGCACCATTGACTCAAGATGATTGAGGAGATTCACCGCAAGCTGTCCAACCCGCCGCATCTTGTCTAATTCTCTAGCCGAAAGCAAGACGAGCCCTGAGTTAATTGGGGGTTGTACAAGATTTCCGGTGATTGAAAGCAAATTTTGATCGTTCACGGATTAAAGCCTCGTTTTGTCATGCTGGGTCATGCTAGCACAGCATAGCCCAGCATGGTACGAGACGGGTCATTGTTGGTATCGTAGGGTAGGTAAAGTAAAAGTGAAACTTAAAATGGGCGGTAAAACAGATTTAGAGCGAGTGGTTGCTTACATTCCTGCTGAGCGTAAAAAAGAACTGGAGGAATGGGCACAGACAGATGAACGGTCTGTCTCCTGGCTGGTAGCAAAATTAATTGATAAGGCTTTGCAAGAACGCCGACAGCAGTCAAGTACCTCAAAAAGTTTGCTGCACCAGTAAGCAGCAAACCTTTAGTACAGTGCGGCGTAAATTTACATACCTTTGGCCCTCACCCTAAATCCCTCTCCCAACCTTGGGAGAGGGACTTCCAATCGGTATCGAGACTTAAGCCGTCGAGTACTAGCATCTACAGGAGCATTAATGTTCGTTTCTTTTGTAGATAGAGTATTGAATTCTGACACTTTGGCTATTTCCGGTGTTCTTCCGCAGGCAATGCATCAATGGATTGCAAGATAGCACGTGTAATTTCCTCTCTTTTATAGAGGTCGTCTAGTCGGTTTGGCGTATCTATATTGAGAGCGAAGAACACAGGACCTGTTGGCCACTCGACCCACCCGACCCACCAGCCCCAGCGCCCTTCCCAGCCAGTTTTAGCCCGTAGAATCCAATCCCGCTCTGCTTCAACGGTCATAATATCCTTGACTAATCGTTGGTGCTCAACCCTAAAAGGGAGTTCATTCTGATACAGCTTTTGTAGAAAATAAATTTGCTCTTGTGCCGAGATTGCTAACGCTCCGTCAATCCAATAAACGCCTTCGCTAGTACTTGGGTCTGTGTTGCCGTAGTCAATTTGCATCAGATACTCTCTTGCTTGCGCTTCACCGATTTCGGCAGCAAAAATTTCGTAAACCCAAACGGCTGAATTTCGCATCGCTGAGCGCAAAGTTTGATCCTGATTGTGTGGAGCGAAGTCCCTCTCCACTCCATCCCACTCAAAAACTTGAAATTCATCACGAACAACACCGGCATTGAGCGCAAAGAGAGAATGCGGAATCTTAAACGTTGATGCTGGGGAATAGGCTCTATCAGCCCGTTCCTGGTCGTAGACCCACAGCTGCTGAGCACCGCCGCGCTGATCTAACACTACGATAGTTCCTTGAGCCTGAACGCTGTCAAAGAAACTAGCCCAATCCGGTCGCTCTTGCCGTTCTAAAATGTTTACAGACCGATCATCTAAGGTAATCACATTGCTTACGTTAGGTGGCTGTAAAATCTGCGAAATATGGGGTCTATTACTAATCGATAGTTCTGCTGATATAGGTGAAACTAGCAATATTCCTGTGCTACTTGCGACTAAAGAGCTAAACAAAAGGAAACGATGATTCATAATGCTATCTTGTCACGCTAAAAAGTCTTCGTTCTACGCACAAGCGGCAGCACTGGCCAGCGCTGCCGCTTGGGTGAAACTCATGGAATTATTGCAGTAACGCGGATTTCAATTCGCATCGTTGGTAGCCCAAGCGCCGCGACGCCTATTTGTGTCCAAATTGGGGCATGGTTGGGCATGTAATGACGATATAGACTGACCATCACCTCGTTAACTTCTGGAGGCAACCCGCCAGCATGGTAAGAATTGACATGGACGACATGCTCCCAACTCGCCCCAGCCGTTGCCAAGGTTCGCTCTACATTCCGAAACGCCTGAGCAATTTCGTCCGCAAGCAATTCGGGAATTTGCAGATTGTCATCCCAACCGCCTTGGCCTGATGTCTCCACGCGATCGCCAATTTTTACGGCTTGGGAGTAATGCAATTCACTCAGCATGTATTCCCCATAACCAGGGGTGATAAAAAATTCGGGCTTATGCATAGTGTTCCTTTGTAGGTGGTTAGAAGACGCTTATACGTAGGAGCCTCAAAGGGTAAGGTCTGGGTCGCTCCCAGTTCTCATCACAGATCTCCACAGAAGTGCAATCAAGCGTCGAAACCATCAATCTTGGCGACACAACCACTCGCGTTACTCTTTGAAGTTTAGTGAGCCCCAATGCTTGACTTCTTTCAGATTCTTACGGTGCTTTATCAGATTCTTAAGTCGTTAACGAACTTGCTTGGGTGTCATTCCAGTGAGACGTTTGAACTGTTGGGTTAAATGGCTTTGGCTGGAGAAACCAACTTGTAAAGCAATATCTGCGATCGCCAAATCCGTTTTCATCAGCATCACCTTCGCCTGTTCCACTCGCTGCTGAATCACGTACTGATGGGGCGAAATCCCCATTACTTTCTTAAACAAGCTGGCAAAGTAAGTCGGGCTGATATTAACAACGCTTGCCAGTTCAGCCAAGGATAAATCTTGATTCAAATGAGCGTGGATGTAATCGATCACCTGCTGCACTTGAACATGAGTTAAGCTACCGATTCGTAACGGAATGGATCGGGCTAGGGTCGAGTAGTGTCTTAATAGATGAATGACTAGAGCTTGAGTGAGTGATTCGACATAGAGTTGCCCCATCATCCCGCCTGATCGCAACTCAGCGAGCATCAGCATACCAATCTGATGCAGTTGCATATCCTGCTGACCGAAACCATGCACAAGCTCGAACCGTGTGGAATCAATGTCAGACGCTTCAGCAACGTGTTGAACCAATTCTGGCTTTAGGCAAATGTGCAGCGGAGTACAGATAACACCACTCTCATCTCGACACCAATAGCTCGGTTGTCCAGCCGGGACAAAAAGACTGTCCCCTTCGTGAAGGATTGATTCATGCAGGCGATCGTCCCGTTGCTGAATTAAAGGGGCAGGATTTCCGATGTGTAAGTTCAGCCAATGGTCTGAGAGGGCTGAGAGTTCCACCTCAAAGGCTGAAACAGGGCTTTGACACTGCTCAACGAAAACACCACTCCAGTTCATTTGCTGACTGGAGAACATCAGCGTTTTATTAAACTGTTGGCTGAGTTCAAGCGAGCTGAGCAGGTTGCTAGTCATAGAATTTGTCTCCACCGATATTTTTTGCATTTGCAAAATCAATACTTTCTAGCCACCCGACTCTCGGCGATCGCTGAGTACGACTGCCGAAGGCGATTGACGGAAATTTAGTGCTTGAATTAGATACGGAAATTTAAGTTGACAGTGCCTATGTGACATATCTGGCTCGTTCTTAATCCACATTAATAGCTGCATTCAGACTAAGACCTCTTTGAAGGTTGAGCCATTTTTCCTAGACCAGTGGAATTGACAACAGCTCATTCGATTAATCAATAGGGTGTACCTTTTTCATGGCGTTGGCGTTGCAGAGCTTCTTCATACCATTCCAGTTCATCTAAGAAAGTATTGAACCGTTGGGTCAGAGATTCATTTTCAGGAATTCCCTCTGGATCTAGGGAGTTTAGAATCCGTGAAATCGCAAATATCGAGGAAATCGTTGGCATGCCCATTTCGCCTAGAAAGGCTCTGAGCTGAATGGCTGCTCTGACCCCTCCAAATCCTCCGACAGAATAGGACACGATACCCGCAGGTCGAAAATAGTACTCTTCTAAGAAGTGATCCATCAAGTTACTGAGCCCTGGTTGAACAGAGTGGTTGTACTCTCCAGTAATGACGACAAAGCCATCTGCAGTACGGATATGTTCGGCAAGCGCTTCCATCTTGGCGGGTGCTTGTCCCGATTCATACTCTTTATACATCCGATCCAAGAGGCCAAAATCATATTCCATAGCATCAGCAAAAACGGTCGCGTGGCCTCGCTTAGCGAGCTGATCCAGCACAAATTTAGCAGCTCTAATGCCATTGCGATCGCGCCGATACGAGCCATAGAAGACAACCGTTTTGAAACTCATAAAGTAGATCCTTAAACAAAGATTTGCTGTCGCTGGAGCGTTGTTGCAAATACGGTCTAGACACCCTCAAGCGCATTTTTAGAATGAAATAGCCCTGGTCATCATGGACAACTGCTCTGTTCATTTAGGCAAAGAGATAGAGGCGATGATTCATCAGGCCAGGGCTTCTCTAATTTATTTGCCGCCTTACTCTTGATGAGCAATAGCCGGATGCCGTGCTTGAGCGCGAATCTATTCACGGTTTGGTTTCCTTCGTGTTGGGTGATTTCGTGAGATAGCCTTTGATCACGCAACGTGAGTGGTCATAGAACGACGGATGTGTCCGCGATCGCATCTCCGCCCTCTTCCAGGGCCAAGTGTCCGGTTGTTGAGGAAGGTGTCGAGAGGTAAACGCCAATTTAGGAATGCAGTTGCTACTTAAACGTCAACTGCTGAAGTTTCTCTTGATTCCAGTTGCCAAACTTAGCGGCAGCTTCGTAGGTGCTTTGCAAGAACTCTAACAACATCTGATCCGGTGATTCTGCCTCACGAACCGCATCATAGGGCAAAATAAATTCACCCAATTCTTGACTGTAAAAGGCCGCATCGGGACGAACCTCAGCCTGCTTAAACCCATCGGGTTCGGGGTACGCATAGGAATAAAATGCTGGGTATGACAATCCGGCTCCGGGCCAAAATCCGGCACTACTGACTTCCTGGGAATAGGCTTCCTGCGCCACTGTGTCAGGTAGATTGGGCACTCCTCCCGGATGCTCAGGAGCCGATCGCCCCGAAAAGCGAGTCACGGCTAAATCAAAGCTCCCCCAGAAAAAATGCACCGGACTAACCTTGCCGGAAAAATGGGAGCGAAATTCTCGAAAGACGCGATCGGACTGTAGCAGCACTCGCCAGCATCGATTGGCATAATCCGCATCATAGGCAGCATGGGTTTCATCCTGCTCAAATCGAATTGGGTCAGGGACTTCATTCGGTTTGGTGTTAATGGTGATGTGAAGATCGAGTTCTTTCAGCGTTGCCATCACCGTCTGATAAAAATCAGCAACCGAGCGAGGGGAGAGGGCGATCGCCCGTTTGGCCCCTTCACTGGTTTGAATCAGCAGCTCATGATCAATGAAATCAAAGTCGATTTGAAAGATGCGGCTGCCATAGGGAATCGTGGAAGTGGTCAGTCCCCGAACGGTTAAATAGAGAGGAGTATGCCAGGAATGATTAATCCACGGCGTTTGGGCCAAACGGATTTTGCCGATGATTTGAGTCCACATGTGCAAGGTGGTATAAGTCTCTTGCCAGGCGTCCAGGGGTAAACTCGGCCAAATATCTGTTGAGGTTGGGGGCGGCTGATTCGACATGATGGTTTCCTCGTAAATGGAAGCGGAGCGTGATCAGTAGTTCTTCTTCTGTTCATCGGCAAAACACCACAGCCATTGTTCTCCCAATTCGGCTGAACTAATCACCGCGTGTCCGCTCTCTTCGTAATGGCGGCGAGCGTGCTGATTTTTGGATGAGTCGCAGCACAACATTTTGCCGCAGGTTTGACAAATTCTTAAATGGACCCAGCGATCGCCCACTCGCAGGCATTCCTCACAGCGGAATACCGGGTAATTGGCTTTTGAAATCATAGTCTCTAGCGTCAGTTCGTTCAGGTGTTGACAAGACATGGAAGCTTCCTGTGAATGGGCAAGATAGGTACTTGATCAAGCGGGATACAGCCATTTGCGAAAGAGTTGAGTGAGGCGCGGCATAATCACGTAGGTGAGCAGGGCCACCGTTAGACCTGTCACTAACAACGTTCTGAGCAATACCGGCAGCCCAGCCAGAAGCGGTACTAGCCAGCGATTGAGAATCGATATCGTAAAAAACACTCCCAGCCAAGTCACGATCGCCATTTTATAGCGCGGCGGTGGAGCCTTCATGGGTTTGTTGGGAAGCGTAAACCAGGTTTCCAGACCTGTCAGAGTTTGAATGGTTTCAGGCTTCTCAATTAAGGGCTGCAACCGCTCCAGCCAGTCCTGCCGCACACTGGATTCCAGCCAGGTTTTGAGGTTGTTGTAATGGTCAAATCTGACAATTGCCACATATTCACGATGAGCGTGATCAGCGGGACGGATCACACTCACCCCTAAATGTCCCTTAAATTGATGGGCCGCCGTCGTAATTCCGTGCAACCATTCCTCATACCCTGGCTCACGCCCAGGTCGAATGAAGTGAGAAATGATGGCGGTTACCTGGTGAGTTTCTGCCTCTGTACCCACTACCCCTGGCTCTAGCATGAGAGATGACCTCAGAAAAACTTGGTTGCAAGGAACTTGATAAGTACTAATGTGCGATCGCAGCTCTTAAGGCAGACTGAGCATTGGCGATCGCCAAATTACGGGCTTCATCCCCCAGATTCAAGTTATCGGCATAGACAAACTCGATATCCGTTATCCCAATAAACCCAAAAATGAGTTTTAGATAGGGTGTTTGTAGATCATAAGCGTGGGTCGGACTACCTTCGGGATAGGCCCCGCCTTGCGCGATGATAATCGTCATCTTCTTGTTGTGAACCAGTCCCTTGTAACCTGCTTCATCAACGGAGAATGTACGTCCCGCTCGCACAATTTGGTCAAGATAGGCTTTGAAATTGGCAGGAATGCTGAAGTTATACATGGGGATACTGAAAACATAGCGATCGGCGGCTAAGAACTCATCGATCAACTCATCGGAAATCTGAATTGCAGCAGCTAATTCAGGGGTATGTTGATCGGATGGAGTAAATGCAGCAGCGATCCAGTCTTCGCTCACAAAAGGGACAGGATAGTGCCCAATATCACGGTAGGTGATGGTGTCGTTGGGATGAATGGTTTTCCACTGGTTAATGAACTCTTTAGAGAGCGTGCGGGAGATGGAGCGATCGCCACGCGGACTCGCATCCAAATGGAGAATGTGGGTCATAGGATTCAGCTCAGATTGTGAATAAAGAATGTAGCGGAGACGAATGAGCAACCGACGGTTAGCACTAGACCAACCGTGGGTGCAGCTACTTTTACGCATAAGCCATCGTCGGAGCTTTTTGATAGATCATGGTTTAGGCATACTCAATGCCTGAACCGTAGGCACCAGAATGCTGTTTGACAATGTCCATCACGGCATTGTAGGTTTCCTGCCATGCCCAATCACGGTGCAATTTACCTACAACGCTAGACCAATTGACCCATGGAGGAATTGCTGACCTGGACAGGTTTGCCGTCCGCTGGAGGGGTTGTTGCCAGGAGCTGAAATTCCCATGCCAGGGCCACTGCACTAGCACCGCCATGCTCAAGAATAATCTCTGATACCCCCGCAGATGTTTCTGTGCGTGCCCAGTCACGTTGCCATTCAGAAAGTACAGCCGTCCAGTTGATTGGCACTGCACCCGCCTGAACCATCCGGCGAACCGCCATGTCATGAGCTTCCGCAGTCACACCGCCCGAAGCATCGGTAACGATGAATACGTCATAACCTTCACCCAGCGCCTGGATTGCTGGCATTGCCAGACAGATCTCGGTCCAAAGCGCCGCCAGTATAAGTTGCTTGCGGCCACTTTTCTTCACGACATCTGTCACATTTGGATCTTCCCAGGTATTGATGAAAGTACGGTTGATGGGTTTTTGATCAGGAAAAACATCCTGTAATCCCTTAATGATATAACCCCCTCTTTCTTCAATGACTGTGGTCAGGATTGTGGGTACGTTGAACACCTTTGCCGATTTGGCAAGACCAATCACATTGTTAATGATCATCGTGGGTTCGTGGCTGTTCAGGTTGGTGAACTGATAGGGCTGGTGGTCAATTAGTACCAGGATGCTATCTTCTGGACGAAGCAGTCCTTCTAGACCAATTTTTTGATTTTTAGACATTGAACTCTCCTATTTGTTTGGGCGATTGGTGAATGGGGAATTGCAGAATGAAATCAAAAGCTAAACATCTCTGCTGATGCTGTTAAGTGAAACGTCTGTTTACCCTCAAGGGTTGATGATGTGAGCGATCGCGCCATGCACTGAATCGGCAAGAAAGCACCAAATTTCACCACGCAGATCTGCGAGTTAAGCACAGAGCTAAGGCGTTCGCGTCGCGTGCCCAAAGGGCGATCGCTTCACTGTGAAATTGCGCCTAATGCTTTCAATGTCGCTGCTTGAGCGTGTGTCAATCCAGTTGCATGACTGTTTGCACAAATTCAATATAGGGGGTCGCCTTCAAGCTGTCGCCTACAGCAAGTTAAATTTTTTACAGTGCAAATCGATAGATTAACCATGCGATCGCGGAGTAGAAAGCTGGCTCTAACTTAAGTTAGAATCCGACTTTGATCGAAAGTACATTCATATCAAGATGTCAAGAGCTACACCAGGAGCTTTATATTCTGGAGTTTGGCAAGCGATATACTTTGGGAAACGGATGACAGTCCTTTATCGAGGGAGCATTCAATGATTACCCTGCCTGGAATTGCTATCCACAGCAAAATCTATGAGAGCTTAGCTTCTTTGGTATATCGGGGCATCAGAGAGCAAGATAATTGTGCAGTGATTGCCAAGGTTCTCAAGCAGGATTATCCCTCTCCTCAGGAATTAACTCGCTATCGGCAGGAGTATGAAATTACTCGTTTTCTCAATATTGCAGGTGTAATCAAGGCATACAGCCAGCAAGACTATCAGCGCACGCTGGTTCTTCTTTTGGAAGACTTTGGTGGAGAGTCTTTAGAATGCTGGATGCGGCAACAATCAGATTTCTCTCCCATGCCGCTATCGGTTTTTTTGAATATGGCGATCGCCATTACGGATACTCTGGGCAAAATCCATGCGGCTCATGTCATCCATAAAGATATTAATCCTGGCAACATTGTCTTTAATCCAAGGACTGGCGTTGTCAAAATCATTGATTTTGGCATTGCCACTCGCTTCAGTCGCACCAATCCCACCTTCAAAAGTCTCCATCTTCTAGAAGGAACCCCCGCCTATTTGTCGCCCGAGCAAACCGGACGAATGAACCGGATGCTCGACTATCGCACTGATTTCTACTCACTGGGCGTAACCTTCTACGAATTGTTGACGGGACAATTACCCTTTCCCACTAAAGATCTTCTAGAGCTAGTTCACTGTCACATTGCTATACCGCCGATTCCCCCACACGAAGTTAGGGGGATGGGGAGGGATGGTTCATCTGGTTCATCATCGACCAGGCATACAATTCCTCAAGCCGTTTCCGACATTGTGATGAAACTGATGGCGAAGAATGCGGAGGATCGCTATCAGAGTGCCTGGGGCATCAAATCAGATCTAGAGCGCTGTGCCCAACAACTGGCAGAAACGGGTCAGATTAACGCCATATCGCTGGGACGGCAAGATGTTTCCGAGCAGTTCCGCATTCCTCAAAAACTGTATGGGCGAGAAGCGGAGATTGCAGCATTATGGGTAGCGTTTGACAGAGTAGCCGGAAGTTCTGAGTTCTCAGATTTGAGTATTGAGTTAAAAGATCCAACTCAAAATTCAAAATTCAAAACTCAAAACTTAAACACTGAAATGATGCTGGTTTCTGGTTACGCTGGCGTTGGCAAAACAGCCTTGGTACAGGAACTCTCTAAACCGATCACCGCAAAGCACGGCTATTTTACCTGGGGTAAATTTGACCAATTTCGGCGCAATCTTCCCTACAGCGCGATCGTCGATGCTCTGCAAAAGCTGGTGCAGCAACTCTTGAGAGAACCCAATGAGCAGGTGGAAGTATGGCGATCGCGTTTACTCAGTGCTTTAGGAAGCAACGGACAAATCATCATAGATGTCATTCCCGAAGTTGAGTTCATTATTGGCAAACAGTCACCTGTGCCCGAAGTTGGAGCAACAGAAGCACAGAATCGCTTTAATCTCACGTTTCAAAAATTTGTGCGGGTGTTTGCGGCAAAAGAGCATCCCTTGGTTATCTTTTTAGACGATCTACAGTGGATCGACTCTGCGACTTTGAAGTTAATTGAACTCATATTGCTTGACGAGCAAACTCAATCTCTGTTTTTGATCGGAGCCTACCGAGATCATGAAGTATCTCCAACGCATTCATTAATTTTGATGCTGGAGAGCTTGCGAAAGCAGGGGGCAGCGCTTCAAGAAATCACCCTGCCCCCCTTAACGCTGGAACCGTTGACTCAACTGGTAGCCGAGACGTTACATCGCAATCCTGATACCGTTCGTTCCTTAGCCCAAGTCGTGTTGCGTAAAACCGAGGGCAACCCTTTCTTTGTGGGTGAATTTTTGAAGCTGCTGCACAGCGAAAACCTGTTGACCTTTGACCCCCCTCAATCCCCCCTTGGTAAGGGGGGAAGTCAAGGGGGGTGGCAGTGGAACTTAACTGAGATTAAAGCTCAAGATATCACGGATAACGTAGTGGAACTGCTGATGCGTCAGTTGCAAAAATTGCCGGAAGCAACCCAGCAAGTTCTCTCCATCGCTGCTTGTGTTGGGTCTGAGTTTGATTTAGAAACGTTGGCGATCGTTTGCGAAAAATCACCAAAAGCCATTTTCCAGGATCTACTTGTAGCAATACAAGCGGGATTAATTCAACCACTATCTGAATTGGACAAAGATTTGTTAGTTCAAGAGTATAAGTTTCTGCACGATCGCGTTCAGCAAGCGGCTTATGCTTTGATTGATGAATCGCAGAAACAGGTGGTTCATCTCCAAATCGGTGGCAATCTGCTCGAAAAAACTTCACCAGAGCAACGATCCGATTGGTTATTTGCCATTGTCGATCATCTCAATCAAGGACTTGAGCTAATCACTGCTCGATCAGAACAAACTGAAATTGCCAGATTGAATTTAATGGCAGGTCAGAAAGCAAAGGTAGCAACGGCTTATGAAGCAGCTTTTAAGTATTTCAATACAGGGTGTCACCTCCTCAATTCAGAGAGTTGGCAGAGTGAGTATGACCTCACCTTAGCGCTGTACTCAGAAGCAGCAGAAGTGGCGTATCTCCAGGGTCGCTTTGATGAGATGGAACAGCTAGTAGAAGTGGTACTCGATCGCGCTAAGACAGTGGTTGACAAAGTGCAGGTTTACGATAGCAAAATTCAAGGATATCTATCACAGGGCAACCTGAAAGAAGCACTAAAAACTGGATCTGAAGCGTTAAAGCTCTTGGGACTAGATTTCATAGAAAATCCAAGTCAGGCAGATGTTGAAAGGGAATTGAAGTCAACGACTGCACTACTTGCTGAACGAGAAATCGAAGACTTAATTAATTTACCAAAGATGACTGCACCAGAACCGCTGGCAGCAATGTATATCTTGGCGAATATCATGGGTGTTTCATATACAGTGTCATCAGAACTGATGATGCTGATTGCTTGCAAAATGGTGAATTTATCAATCAACTACGGCAATGCTACTTGGTCACCGCAGAGTTATGCTGCCTACGGGTTTGTTCTATGTGGAGCTGTTCAAGACATTGAACTCGGCTATAAATTTGGTCAATTGGCTCTAAGCTTGGTAGAACGATTGGATACCAAAAAAGGCAAGGCTAAAGCACTACAGATATTTAGTGAAAATGTCATGCACTGGAAGGTACATCTTAGGAAAGTAATCCCAGTTCTGGTTGATGCTTATCAAAGCGGAGTGGAAACCGGAGACTTTGAATTCGCTGGCTATGCTTTATATGGCACATGTTATCGCTCGTTTTTTATTGGTGAGGAACTCAGCCAATTGGACCAAAAAACAGCAATCTACAGCAAAGCGAGCGGACAAATCAGACGAGAAAATCCCTCGACTTGGATTGCAGTAGTGTGGCAGACCATTCTTAATTTGTTAGATAGGTCTGAGAATCCCAGTCGCTTAGTTGGTCGGGTGTGTAATGAAGAGCAGGCATTACCACACGCCTTTGCAGTTAACGATAGAATTGCAATTCAAATGCTATATCTGCACAAAGTTATACTGTATTATCTATTTGGAGAACACCATCAAGCTGTACAGACTGCTATTTTGGCAAGGAAACATTTTGAAGAAGTAACAGCAATAAAGTTTTCACCTATATTTTGTTTCTATCATTCTCTAGCGCTTTTGAGCCTATCGCTCAATGCTTCAAATTCTGAAAAAGTAGCTTGGCTAAGTTGTGTTGACACTAACCAAGAAAAAATGCAGAAATGGGCAGAACACGCCCCAATGAATTATCTACATAAATTTTATCTAGTCGAGGCAGAGAAAGCGCGAGTCTTAGGGAAATTTCTTGAGGCTGAAGAGTTTTATGAGCGGGCGATCGCAGGTGCTGCTGAAAATGAGTTTATCCAGGAAGAAGCACTCGCTTATGAATTAGCGGCTAAACATTATCTAGCGCGAGGTCGAGAGAAAATTGCTCAAACCTACATCAAAGAGGCGCACTATTGCTACGATCGCTGGGGCGCAACTGCTAAAGTTAAAGACTTAGAAACTCGCTATCCACAGTGCTTTCCTCAGTCGTCTAGAGCCGCTTCCACATCAATTCCTATTACTGCTAAAACTATCTCTAATCCCTTCCATGCTGCTTTCGATTTAGCAGCAGTGATGAAAGCTTCACAGGCAATTTCTCGTGAAATTGAACTGAAGCAACTGCTGCGATCACTGATGCAAATTTTAATTGAGAATGCTGGCGCACAAGCCGGATATCTGATTTTAGAAAACTCAGGAGAATGGTCGATTGAAGCGGCTTGTGAACTCAATGCCGATGAGAATGCTTGGGCGACTCAGGTGTTGCAGTCTATGCCAATTGCCGATCAATTGCCAGAATCAATCATTCAATATGTGATGCGGACTCTGAAGCCTGTCACCTTAAATGATGCGACTCGTGAAGGTGCTTTTATTAATGAGCCATACATTCAACAGCACCAGCCTCAATCTATTTTCTGTTTGCCGCTGCTGAATCAAACCAAGCTGGTCGGGGTATTGTATTTAGAAAATCGGTTGGCAGCGGGAGTCTTTACACCAGAGCGATCGCAGGTCTTGCAGCTATTATCGACTCAAGCCGCGATCGCCATCGAAAATGCCAACCTTTACTCAGAACTACAGGCTAAGGAAAGCAAGATCACCCAGTTTCTCGAAGCGATTCCGGTGGGAATTGGGATCGTGGATGCGATGGGTCGCCCTTACTATGCCAACCAATCTGGCAATCAACTCCTGGGCAAAGAAACTGATACTTCCGTAGCACCGGAGCAGATCTCAGAGGCTTATCAGCTTTATGTAGCGGGAACGGATCAAATCTATCCAGCGGAGAGCTTGCCTGTTGTGCGGGCCTTAAAGGGCGAACGCCTTAGGACTGAAGATATAGAAATTCGTCGAGGTCACGCCACAATTCTACTTGAGGCTCGGGGAACCCCCGTTTTTGATCAACAGGGCAATATTACTCATGCGATCGCTACCTTTCAGGACATTACAGAGCGCAAACAAGCCGAGAAACTTCTAGCTGACTACAACTGCACTTTAGAGCAACAGGTTGCAGAACGAACTGCTGCGTTACAACGCAGTGAAGCCAAGTTTCGAACGATCTTTGAAAACTCGCAGGTTGGCATCTACCGCACCCGCACCTGTGATGGATTAATTCTCGACGCCAATCAACGCTTTGCGAATCTGTTTGGCTTTGACTCACCCCAAGAGATTATTGGAATTGAACACACTACAGGCTATTGGGTCAATCCCAGCGATCGCGAACAAGGCATTGAAGTGATGAAGCGGAATGGGGAAGTGCGCAGCTTTGAAGCACAGATGCGAAAACGAGATGGGACAGTGTTTTGGGGACTTTTCTCTTCTTATTTGAATGCAGGCGATGACTACATCGAAGGGGTGATTGCGGATATTAGCGATCGCAAACAGGCAGAAGTGGCTCTACAGATGAGTGAAGAACGACTACGCTTAGCGTTAACCGCTTCAAATCAGGGACTCTACGATATGAATCTCAAAACTGAAGAAATCGTGGTTAACCCAGAATATGCTCTAATGCTGGGCTACGATCCGGCAACATTTCACGAAACCAAATCTAGGTGGGTTGAGAGTTTGCATCCTGATGACAGAGAATCAATGGTTGCAGTTTACAGTGGTTTTATGACTGGAGAAGCCCCCAACTATCGGGCAGAGTATCGTCTGCGTACCCGGGATGGTCAGTGGAAATGGATTCTTTCTGTCGGCAAAATTGTTGCCTGGAATGAATCTGGTGAACCCCTCCGAGCACTGGGAGTTTATACCGATATTGATAATCTCAAACGTGCTGAAGCCGCTTCAATTTTGGAAGAACGCAACCGCATGGCACGCGAAATTCACGACACACTCGCTCAAGCGTTTACAGGCATTCTGGCTCAGATCGGAGCGGCAAACCAGGTGATAACGGATGATGTAGAAGCCACTCAGGCACACCTGGATCTGATCAAAGAATTGGCGCGAACTGGACTGGCTGAAGCGCGGCGATCGGTCGTCGCCCTCCGTCCTCAACTTCTAGAGGAGGGCAGTTTACAGAGCGCTCTACACCGTCTCGTCGCTCAACTCAGGACTGCCGCAATGGATACCACTTTATACTATGAGACTGAGGGTACAGTGTATTCTCTACCGGCTGAAGTCGAGAGTAACCTACTGCGGATGGGGCAAGAAGCATTAACCAATGCGATTAGGCACGCCAATGCTGACGAAATTCGAGTGCAGCTAGTCTACGATCGCGATCAGGTTTGCTTGCGCGTGCAAGACAACGGACAGGGCTTTGGCGTTGGCAGTATTCCATCCTCTGAGGGATTTGGCTTACTCGGCATGAGCGAACGGGCAGAGCGCATCGGCGCACAACTCACGATTAGAAGTCAACCTGGGCAAGGAACAGAGATTATCGTTACCGTCAACCCTTGAGTGAGCATCACGATGAGCCAAGCCACGACCATTCGGGTTCTGATTGCAGACGATCACGCCATTTTTCGGCAAGGATTAGCCACGATTATTAACCGTGACCCCGAGATGCAGGTGATTGCCCAAGCCGAAAATGGGGAACAAGCGATCGCCTTATTTCAGGAACACCAACCGGATGTCACGCTCATGGATCTGCGCATGCCGGAAGTGGAGGGAGTTGCCGCCATCGGTGCAATTTGTGCGACGGCTAAATCGGCTCGGATTATTGTACTGACTACGTATGATAGTGACGAAGATATTTATCGAGGATTGCAGGCAGGCGCAAAAGGATACCTGCTGAAAGAAACTGAACCGGACGAGCTTCTGAATGCGATTCGTACCGTTCATCGGGGTCAGAAGTACATTCCGCCCGATGTGGGAGCAAAGTTGGTACAGCGGCTCAGCAATCCAGAACTGAGTGAACGAGAACTGGCGGTACTCCGTTCACTGGCACAGGGGATGAGTAATGCCGATATTGCGACTGCTTTGAGCATCGGTGAAGGCACGGTTAAATCCCATGTCAATCGAATTTTGAATAAGCTAGATGTCAGCGATCGCACCCAAGCTGTGATTGTTGCCGTTAAGCGCGGCATTGTCAGTTTATAGAATGTACTCTCGATCGAGTTCGGACCTAACTTAGCACAAGGAATTTATGTCGATTGGCTACGGATTGTGGCGATCGCGCAGCGTGCGTATAGCTTGATTGACTGACAAAAGATTCCGTATTGGGCGAGAAAACCTCGCCCCTACGGGATTTCGGACAAGGTAGGGGGCAGGTTACCTGACCCTTTGAATGGTAAGGGTTCTGGCAAGTTTTGTCAGTCAATCAGGTGCACAGCCCGTATCGCCTTTTCCAACCAATCTAAATAAGTCTGTTCCCGTTGCTTCACTAAGTCCAAAACCAGTCGGTGCAGTGTTTGTTCACGCGATGCCGTCGGATTACTCAACGATGAAGCCTCGATCGCCTCACACTGGGCTAGCTTTGCTTGCCGTGCTGCCAGTTCCTGCTCTAGCAGATGCACGATCGCCTCGTCAGGCAACTGAGCCGCCAAATAAAGTTGCACCAGCAACGGCTCTCGTAACACGGGCAACGGATGATGCGTCTGAAGCCAGTGGGTTAACGCTGCTTCACCGGCTTCGGTAATTTGGTAAACCTTGCGATTAGGGCGATCGTGCTGAATCTCAACGGTACAGGTAATCCACGCCTGGGACTCCAGCTTGTCTAAAGTCCGATAAATCTGGGCCTGATCGGCTGGCCACAGATGGGAAATGCAATCGTCAAAGCACTCGGTTTTGAGGTCGTAGCCGGTCCGCTCCTGTTGTTGGAGCAGACCCAGAATCACATGGGCAAGAGACATAGGCGGTTTACCGAACGAACAGGGAGGGCAAGCCTTACCCATAGAATTTATATCCTTCTATGCTACTATATGATTAATCATATATCAGACAGATCTTATAAGCTGTCTGTTTGGAGGCAACTGTATGACCACTCAAACTCCAACGCTCCGAACTGTTGCTGGCATCATTAATAGTGTAGAAACGCTGGAAGGAGCAGGCTTCCTGGTGCGTCGGCCCTTTCCCAAGAGTAGCTTTTCCGAGTTTGACCCCTTTCTCCTCCTCGATGAACTGGGTCCCGTGAATCTGCAGCCTGGTCAAGCCAAGGGTGCACCGGATCATCCCCATCGTGGGTTTGAAACCGTCAGTTATATCCTGGATGGACGGCTGGAACATCAGGACTCAGTCGGTCATGCCGGACTACTCAATCCCGGTGATGTACAGTGGATGACCGCTGGGGCAGGCGTCGTGCATTCTGAAATGCCAGAAGCTGAGTTTACCCGCACGGGTGGGCGACTGCACGGCATTCAACTGTGGGTTAACTTACCGCAGCAGGACAAGATGATTGCGCCTCGCTATCAGGAAATTCCATCAGCGCAGATTCCGGTGGCTCAGACCAAAGATGGGTCTGTGACGGTGCGCGTGATTGCGGGAGCAGCGTTGGGGGCAAAAGCGGTGATTGAAACCCGCACCCCGATTATCTACCTGCACTTCACGCTACAACCGGGAGCCAGCCTTGTTCAGCCGGTACCGAAAGCGTACAACGCCTTTACCTATGTCCTCGATGGGTCTGGTTTGTTTGGCACTGGGCAGGAACGCGGTGAGGATGGGCAAATGGTGATTTTTGCCCCGGATGGTGAGGAAGTGGCGATCGCCAATCCGGCGGATGCCGCCCAACCCCTTGATCTACTGCTGATTGCTGGAGTGCCGCTGAATGAACCTGTGGTGCGCTATGGTCCCTTTGTGATGAACACGGAAGCCGAAATCCTGCAAGCGATCGACGATTACCGAAATGGAAGGATGGGACAGATTCATGCTTAACACGCTTCAACACCGCATTACCCAGCATCAACTGCTGACCGATATCCGCATCCAGTTATTGCATCTGCATAAACTGTTGTTGGAGACAGAGCGTATTCGTTACGAGCAGGTGCGCGGACGGGTTTCTAAAGGTGAATTGCTGCAACTGGTGATTAATCATGATCAATTTGCCTGGTTGCATCACCTCTCAAGATTGATTGTGCAAATTGATGAGTCAATCCACGCTGATGAGCCGATCACCTCTGAGGCGATCGCGGCTCTCATTGCTGATGTTCAGAGTCTACTCACACCGGATGAAGCTGGAAATGACTTTGCTGTGAGGTATGATGCGGCGATTCAACGCAACCCCGATGTGGTGTTAGCTCATGCTGATTTGGCCACACTGCTAGCTGTAGCGGCTCGCGACTAGAGTTCAACTATAAATTGACCAGTTCGTCCAGATTAAATTTAATCTGGGCGAACTGTTTTTATGTATTGTATTTACCGAAGTTTAAGGAATCAGGATTTTATAAAATCCGACTTTTGTCGGGCAGGCATCTTGCCTGCTCTTGGACAGCCGAGACGGCTGTCCACACTTAATTAAATTCTCATTCCTAAGCATTCGCGGCGGGTTCAGGTGTTTATTAATCTCTTAATTCAGCGATTTCGAAATCCGCTCTATTGGGAAAGAAACGTTTGAAGGACAATACTGCCTACTCTGGCAGTTAATCTGCGAACTGATGGATATCCTAAACGTATCGCTGCGCCTGATTCTAACTTAAGTTATAGCTAGCTTTCTACTCTGCGATCGCCTCGTTAATCTATCAATTTGTACTGTAAAAAAGTTAACTCGCTATAGACGACGGCTTGAAGGCGATCTCCTATATTGAATTTATGCAAACAGCCATCCAGGTAATAGATTGTGCAAGTCAATTGCCTGATTTCATGGTTGATACCGATTTAAATAGATGAGCGACGATCGTAGCCAGAGTTCCTTACTTGTCCCCCCTTCAACCCAAGATTGGATGCAAGGTGTGCTGAGTGCCAAGGTCGTTCTGGTGATGTATGGAGACTATCAAGACCCTAGAAGTGCGGACGTTTACAAGCTGATTAAAGTCATCAAGCAAGAACTTAGTGCTGCTTTTGGAGAGGATTATTTATGCTTCATCTTCCGTCATTTTCCGCGAACACAGATTCATCCTCATGCTCAACGGGCCGCCCAAGCCGCTCAAGCCGCTGCCGTCCAAGGGCAGTTTTGGTCAATGCATGATACTTTATTTGCCCATCAACAAAATCTGGAGAATGGTTATCTTGTCGAGTACGCCAATGATTTAGGGCTTGACATTCCTCAGTTTCTCAAAGAGTTGTCTAAACAAGTGCATGTCGATCGCATCAATGAAGATATCGAAGGCGGAATACAGAGTGGAGTAACGACTGCCCCAGCCCTATTTATTAATAACACTCGGTATACCGGGCACTGGAACACAGCAGAGTTGACCGCAGCCACTACTTCTGCAAGTCATTAAGCTCCCCGATCTTTGTTCACAATTGATATTTAGTTTTTCCGTTAGTGCTGACAAGCTATCTAGTTCTGATGGCTAGCTTTTGCCTGTTTTGCTGAACAAGATTGTCGCTTTTGAAGCATGACAATGACTGAATTCTTGCGTTTGAATTAGTGAATTGCAAATCAGTATTTTGTATTTTATTGAGGCTAATTTCATGACACATTTACTGGTACAAGGAAAGAATGATTCTGGGTATGAAGGTACACCTGAACCTGATTCTCTTCGCGACTCCTCAGTTAATCATGCTCTGATTGCGATCGCGCAAGAAGTCACTGAGTTGCTGAGACAAACTTACCCATTACAAGGTTGGCGAAATTGATCGCATGGGATTAACAGATTGGAACAGTTCTGCTGATTGATCGCTTACTAAGTTGGCGGAGTCTTTCTAATGAGATAAGCAACGCTTTCATATGGATAAAAACACACCATCAATTTACAAAGGAGAAACCTCTCATGCCTTACATTACAGTTGGTCAAGAAAACTCTGCAAATATTGATATCTACTACGAAGATCTTGGGGCCGGTCAACCGATTGTGCTGATTCATGGATTTCCATTGAACGGACATTCCTGGGAGAAGCAGGTTTTAGTTTTACTGAATGCAGGATATCGAGTAATTACTTACGATCGCCGAGGATTTGGTGCTTCCAGTCAGCCCTCATCTGGTTATGACTACGATACTTTTGCCGCCGATTTGAATACACTCATGACCAAGCTTGACTTGCAAAATACCGTGCTGGTCGGCTTCTCAATGGGAACCGGCGAAGTCACGCGCTATCTTGGCACGTATGGCTCAGAGCGGGTGCAAAAAGCCGTCCTGATGGCTCCAGTACCGCCCTTTCTGTTAAAAACGGATGACAATCCTGAAGGCGTTGACCAAAGCGTTTTCGATGGCATTATGAAGGCGATTGTTGAAGATCGTCCAGCTTATTTCTCTGCCTTTTTCAAAGAGTTCTTCAATGTTGATGTATTGCTTGGCGATCGCATCAGCAATGAAGCGATTCAAGCCAGTTGGAATGTAGCAGCCGGGGCTTCTGCCAAAGGGACTTTGGATTGCGTCCCGTCCTGGCTCACCGATTTTCGCGATGATCTGCCCCGCATCGATGTGCCGACTCTGATTATTCATGGAGATAGCGATCGCATTCTGCCGCTGGAGTCCACCGCCGCCAGACTGCCAAAGCTGATTAAAAACAGTCAGCTTGAGATTATCCCTGGCGGACCGCACGCCATCAATTGGACTCACGCTGATCAGATCAATCCCCTGTTACTGAACTTTCTTCAGCAGAAATAATCAGTGATCTGCTGCATTTCTGGCTTGTGAAAAAACTCTGTGATTCACCCCGCTGAAGTAGGCTTACATGCTAGGGCGTGATTGTGTCTTCGTCTACAACGTCAACTAAGAATGGATCGTACAAAAATGAGTATTCAGCAATTAATCACGCCTGAAAAGCATAACTTAGGTGGGTTTAGCGTACAGCGCGTCTTACCGAGTGAAACCCTAAAAATGGTTGGACCTTTCATCTTTTTTGATCACTTAGGCCCAGCTATTTTCCCGGCTGGAAAAGGCGTCGATGTTAGACCCCATCCACACATCAATTTAGCAACGGTCACCTATTTGTTTGAAGGAAGCCTTCTGCATAGAGACAGTCTAGGTACAGTACAAGAGATTTTTCCGGGCGAGGTGAACTGGATGACAGCGGGCAAAGGTATTGTTCATTCTGAGCGATCGCCCGAGAGCTTTAGAGAGAAAGAATCTACTCTTCACGGCATTCAGACCTGGATTGCCCTCCCCGAAACTGCTGAAGAAGTTGAACCCAGCTTTTCACATTATCCGGCGACTGATTTACCCAGGTGGATTCAAACAGGCACCAGCGCGACCTTGATCGCCGGTAGCTACCAGTCTCACCAATCACCCGTTAAAACCTACTCTGCTACTCTTTACCTGGCGCTCGTTTTCACAGAGGGTAGTCAATTCCAGCTAGCGCCAACAAAAGGTTTAGAAAGGGCAGTTTATAGCGTCACATCCGGCCTGTTCGTAAATGGAGAGCCTTTAGAGCCATATCGTCTAGCCGTTCTAGCGCCGGATGAATCAGTAGATATCCGGGCGGGGGCTGAGGCAAAAGCAATGATTATCGGCGGGGCACCAGTGGGCGATCGCACAAAGTACTGGAACTTTGTGTCGAGCCGCTCAGCGCGTATTGAGCAGGCAAAACGAGATTGGCAAGACCGCCGCTTCCCGGCGGTTCCCGATGAAACTGAATTCATTCCGCTCCCTGATAATTCAGATCACGGTAGTAGCGCACCCCCTGAAGTGACCCCCCATTTTCGGACACAAGGCTAAGAGCAGTATCCTTGTTCCACAGGAGGGGCAACTATGAGCGGAAATCGACGACAATACACCGCTGAATTTAAGACCAAAGTGGTGTTGCAAGTGTTGACGGGCGAGAAAACCTCAGCGGAGATTTGCCGAAGCCACAAACTGCATGCCAGCGTGCTGAATCGGTGGCGAAAGGAGTTTCTAGAACAGGCGAGCACGATATTTGAGAGTGATTCAGAGCATGAGGCCGACCAACACCGGATTGCCGATCTGGAGCGATTGGTGGGCCAATTAACGATGAAATTAGAGATTGCAAAAAAAGCCTCGCAGTCCTTGAGCCTGGACAAAAGCGGCAGGTTGTAATGGAACTGATTGAGACGTATCCGATGGCGACCGTGTGCCAGGTGGTGGACTATCCACGCAGCCAGGTCTATTACCGCCCCCAGGCGGTTGAGGACGAGAGCGACCGAAAAGGGGCGATTCTCACGCTGGTGGGTCAGCATCCGACCTATGGCTATCGCCGGATAACGGCGATGCTGAAACGTCAGGGACAGGCCGTCAACCATAAGCGGGTGGCACGAGTGATGCAGGAATTAGGTCTGATGGGCAAACCGCCGGTCAAGCGGAAACGGACCACCAACAGTCAGCATGAGTTCCAACGCTATCCGAATCGGGTAATGAATCTAGAGATTGAGCGCCCAGACCAGGTTTGGGTCGGCGACATCACCTACATTCGATTGCCGCAGGACTTTGTCTATCTGGCCGTTTTGATGGACGTCTTCACCCGAAGCATACGCGGTTGGCACCTGGCTCGCAGCATGGACCAAAGCCTCACCCTCACCGCCTTAACCCGAGGCCTAGAAAAAGGGGTTCCGGAGATTCATCACTCAGACCAAGGTGTGCAATATGCGGCGACTGACTATGTCGACTTGTTGAAAGAGCATGGAGCCCAAATCAGCATGGCGGAAGTCGGACAAGCCTGGCAGAACGGTTATGCTGAGCGCTTAATGAGAACCATTAAAGAGGAGGAAGTTGATCTATCAGAATATCGCAACTTCACTGAAGCTTATCAACAGATTGAACAATTCTTGGAGGATGTGTATATGAAGAAAAGAATCCATTCATCGCTGGGTTATCTAACCCCTGAAGAGTATGAACAAAAATGGAATAAACAATAAAAGAAAAAGCATGATATAAAAGGGTAAATTTCTTAATTCTCTTGATCTACTGTCCGAATCCAGGGGTTCACTTCACTCCATGAGCTTAACCAGCAAGGCTACGAGTTGGAAGCCGAGGCCCTGGCCGAGTTAAGTCCTTATCTCACTCAGCATGTCAATCGCTTTGGTCTCTATCACCTGGATCTCGAACGCCAGCCGCAAGCGATCAATTATGACGTGCCGATCGCCCCTAAAAGT
>Ga0081528_100409_pt1 | contig 23206 bp, 17 predicted proteins | sample HotLakmasection4_FD_71011 | JGI IMG/M metagenome (GOLD analysis project Ga0081528, IMG submission 71011) | Hypersaline microbial mat communities from Hot Lake, Washington, USA - Section #4 (SPADES assembly) (version 2) | ecosystem: Environmental > Aquatic > Non-marine Saline and Alkaline >...
AGATATGAGGCTGTTGGAGAGAGTTTACAATAATATCACCAAAGAGTTGAGGTGAGAGTGTTTACCTAAAAGCTAACGGTATACAGTTCTTAAGTAAATTAAAACCATAGTACCCCCAAAATAATGGGGGTGCGCGTAAAGTTATGTTTTACTATTCTGTTGTGAATTCGAAATACTCTGATATACGGTACTTTGAAAACATAATTACTCTTGTATCATTCTCAACCGGATGATGCAGCAAATAATGAACTTAAAAAAGAAAAACCAATGGAAGAATTATTTAAAACAGGGCAAGTGTTGAGCAGAAGTGCCATGAAGAAGGTAAAAGCGGGGAGTGGGGAATGCCGAAATGAATGTAAAAGAATTTGGCAAGCTTGCGCAGCTGCGACAGTTAGAAATGCATCTGGGCGTAAAGTTTGCCAAGAACAAGCAGGAAATTGCTATGGAATGTGTCACCCGGAAGGTAGCTGGTCCCGCTATTTTTACATAGAAGCATTATAACGAATGCCATATTTCATGAATAAGAAAGAAACAAATAGAAATACACCTACACAAATAGTGATTTATGTAGGTGTATCCTTTTTATTCTTATTGTTGCTATCATCCTGCTCTTTTGACCATTCATCTGACAAAGAACATATTGATCCTTATATATATAGTTTACTAGATTCCCTTGCTCAATCAAATGTTGCCCAGACGACGATTACATTACCCGATGATATTGTACAACCCAATGCTGTTGAACTTATAAATAATGGAAACAATATCATTGTGTCAGATTTCGCGAAAAATCAGCTTTTCTACCTGAATAGCGACGGTGAAATTCTATCGGTAGCAGGGGGTTCGGGAAGAGGGCCAGGGGAGTATGAGCTGCTGACCAGATTGACATTAGGGAATGATCATCGTATCTACGTACATGATGGAATATTAAGACGGATTACGGTGTATGAAATCGCAGACAGCGAGTTCAGATTACTGGATACCCAATCTTATGAGACTCCGGATATACTTACGTTATATGAAGTATATATAACTAAAGACGGCACATTTGGACTATATAATGAATCAGGTGGGTTTGAAAAACCTGAAAATCGAAATCTTTTGTATAGGCTGGACGAAAACTATAGTCCTGTTGAACAGATATTAGCGTTTCCCGGTGATGAACGATATGGAATGGATGTCGGGGGCTTCTGGATGTATGCTCCTCATGATTATACCAATGAGTATCAGTGGATTCAGGATGAACATATGTTTTATTATGTGAACAATTATGATGCTTTGATAAGAATGTATGATTTGAAGACAGATGAGAATACAGTATTAATCGAAACGAACCTGCCCGAACGCCCGAATAATGAGTATTTTTTGACAGCCGCGGATAGTCTTTTTCATTTTGACTCCGATAAAGATTATTGGAAAGTGTTAGAAAACCATGAATTCCTGCCGGTGATTTCAGGAGTTTGGGCGGATAGCAGTAACATAGTATTAGGCATTGTAGCGGCACCCGGAGACGAAGCTGTTATGCTTTTGCTGGATAGAGTAAAGAGTGAATGGAGCTATTTTAAGCTGCCTCCGGGTAGCGGATTTGCAACTTTATATGAGAATGCTTTTTACAGTATAATAATGGATGAAGAGGGCAAACATTATCTGATGAAGACAACGTTTCAGTAGTAATTTTTCTGGATTTCGTACATGAAAATACACATCAACCCCTACTACAATATTGGCAAGCTACAGCGTTGGCTGGAGTTTGAACTGGCCGGTCCGGTTCTGTTGTATATAACGTACGCTGGTGGAATAACCATCTTTCTGGCCCTGATTGCGGCTTTGCTTGTGATGCCGCTTCTGCTAAAAGTACTGATCGTGGAGAAAAAATATGGCTGGCTGGGAACACTCATTGTGTTCGTGTTTGGGTCGTTCTGGGGTACGTATCTCTTTTTTGAACCGGCCGACTGGATGACAAACGTTTCGAAACTGTCGGGCGCCCTCTTAATTTCCCTCGGGTTTTTCTATTTTTATTGTGCCATGCTGCGGCTTGCCATTGGTGGCTGGACAAAAGAGGATGTACAGGATGAATCGTATGCCTGATTTTTGACATGTATTAGAAACCGGTTCAATCAGATGAATCCTACACCTCTTCCACTTCATCCAGCTTTACACCCACCAAGCGGCTCACGCCTGTTTCGGGCGTTATTTTAGAAAAAACCAAAATCTATTGTTATACAAAACAGATACAAATTGCAGATCAAAACGTAAATGGGTATAATAAATTTATGTCATCACTAACGATAAATAGCAAAACGATTGACAAATATTTCAATTACTTGAAAAAATTGGACTATCGATCAAAAAAAGAACTTATTGTCCGACTAACGGAAAGTCTTGATAGTAATAGAGAAAAGCCTGGAGATGTATCCTCATTGTTTGGAACATGGAAAGATGAAAGAAGTTCGGATGTAATCATACGGGAGTTGATAGAGGAGAGGGTTGAATCTAAAGATCCGGGAAAATTTGAATGACTTATCTGCTTGATACCAATATTTGTATTCACTTTTTCCGAGGTATGTTTAATCTGGATATAAAATGGCTGGAATGATTTACAAAATATCGGTTTACGGTTTCTTTTTAGGGTCTTGACGGGTATGAAAAACGGAATAAACTATGATATCACTTCCATCAATCTCAAAAATAATCAGAAAGGGGAATATTTGAACAAAAGCCTCACGATAGGGTGGGCGTCTTTGAGGAAATTGGCTGGGATTCTTTATTATTCTCTGAAAAGAATCATCAAGGTGTTTTAAAAATCGCTCACCTAATTCTTGCTGCTCTTTTTCATAATAAAGATAAGCCTCAATAATTTCTTTGCGGGCTTCATCTTTAATCTCCAATTCGTATGTCATTTAGCAGCGGTATGCCTTGCTTGTTTTTTTACTTCATCCCAGGAAAATGAAGAGCTTTCTCCTTTTATGTGCCGTTCTCTCCGTTTATCCATTAGTATGTAATCACCATCAGATAACGAATACTCAAAATCCTGTCTCTTTGTAAGTACTTTTCTTACATCGTCCAATACGGATTCTTCGGTTGTATCTAAAAGCTTTTTGATAAGGTCTAATTTGGTTGCTTGTATATCCATTACCACCTTTATTTGTTTGATGAAATATACTATTCCTTTCTAAAAGTTCCGAAAACAAGGAATTTTCATTAAAGGATAGATAAAATAGAAAAAATAAGTCAAGGAAGAATTTGACGTATTGAGCCACAAATTCACGAAAACGCTAATATTTCATGATGCTATACCCGTGCCAACCTAAACGTTAAACGTATTTTAATTGAATTAACTAAACGTATAGTTATTGTTTCTCGCAGAGTCTCGCTGATTAATCCGCCGGGTTTCGCAGAAAAGCTATCCTTAGGGGTGGTTGTGGTACTATCGAGAAACCTATCTTTAATCAGCGCAACACAGCCCCAAAAGGATCGCTTTGCGACGATATCATCTGCGAGAAACCAGCAGGATACCTTTGTCGCTGGAAAACAATGGGTGGATGATTGTGAACGTTTCAGCCAATACACTTTTACCACAAATCAATACAGATACTCTCCAATATATAAAAATGTTAAGGACGCTCTTTTTGCAATACACTTGATATTTATCTATTTCGTGCGCTTTAGAATTGTATACGTTTTACGGATCTTCAAATCAAACAGATTTTGCCTCTCAAGTGAAAATCAAAGCCACCTCCTTTTTGGAAATTCTGTGTTTTCTCATGGTACCTGTCATACAAGGCCCGGTCGTCAAAATGCCAAAACGTTGTAATGTAAGTGATAATGTTATTGCGCATGTACTAATAAATATTCAAACGTATATATGATATGCTTGTTAACATATTATTTATTACTATTTATCTGTAACATTTACAATTCTCGTGCATCTTCATAAATAGTAGAAACTACATTCTTCACGATTATTCATCGAACCATCAAACATTTACCATGAGAAATGAAGAAAAAACCTACAACAGGGGGCACCCCATCGGGTCCAACCAACCAACCAATGCCCAAGGCACGTATGAAAATTAAAGTCAAGTAAAAATACAAATCCCATGAAGCGATTACTCGCTTTTTTGACTTTAACCGGGACACCCGTTTAACGGCTCGGTATATCCATCTGCGTTTACCTGTTCGCGTTGATTGTGCATACCAACAAGGTTTTGCTTTTATTTGACCATGGTAGGGTTTGTACCAGGCACGTATATGAGTCTGCTGCAGGTTACCATAGGGGATGGTCTATCAACCTGAGCGACTATGGTCATATCGGGAATATCAGCCGGGGAAGCTATCCATCCCTGGAGTCTGTCGCAACCGAAGTCGCAACGACTAGCCTTTTGGCATGAGCTTTCCCCGGACACCCTAAGCGGCTTGTCGGAAATCTGCCGCGTTAGAATAAATCTGGATTATATCGAAGGTGCTTGCGCCATATGGTCCATAAAACTTTTAAAATCTTGCGTTGTGTATTTAACCGGGCATTGGTGGAGGTGTTACTATCGGCCAGGGACTTCTCGTAAAACCGCTTAACCTCATTCGGCTCGGTGGTTTGTCTTGCCCCGGCTTTCCACGCCCGGTAACTAATATCTTTCATGTCTGTTCGCCCATTGGGGTCCAGGCGCTGGTAGCCCAAAGGCTTACCATTACTGCTGCGATCAGTAATGCCCAGGCCGCTCCAACGCCACAATTGACTGACTTTGTCGAATCGATGAGGCGTTTGTACGAGCGCGCTAAATAAATTCGCACCTATTGGGCCGATACCCGGTATCTTTTGAAACTCAGTAATCTCATCGTATTCGCCGGCCAGCGCCTGTCCTGTAGCCAGCAGCCGCTTGCGGGCTTGCTGGTGGGCTTGCACAGCATGATCCAACAGCGTGTAGTAACTGCACAGCTGGTTATAAATGAGCTCATCTGTAATCTGGTTCAGATAAGCCTGGCGCCCGTCGCTGCTGTACATCGCCTGCCCGGCGACATTCAATACGCCCCAGCGCCTGAACATGCTTTTTATTTTATGCTTTAAACGGACTTGCTCGCGCCTCATGGCCAGGTAATGAGCACCTGCTGCTGCAAACAAAGCACGGTCATTCTTCTGGTCAGGATGCCATACCTGGCGAAGCTCTCCCATTCGAAGAAGCTTGGCCAGTTTCACCGCATCAATGCGGTCGGTTTTCTTGGCAGAACGACTAATCCAAAAATTCTCCTTTGGATCACAAACCAGTAATTCATCTACCTGTCCGCGAAGTTGCCAGCTGATCCACTGCGTTAACGGACCTTCCTCGACAGTCAAAAATTTATGCTTGGCAGCAAGCTTACCAAGCCAATCGTTCATCAACCGGGGGTCGGTTGAAAGGCTATGGCGTTGCTGCACCTGGCCGTGCCCATCAATCACGCCAAATTCACTCTGGGTTGCATGTAAATCCAAACCTATGTATGCTACATTCAATGGTTTCATAAAAGGACCTCTGTGAGTTATTTTACGATTAGTGAGATAAAACTAAGATAACCATACAGGGTGTCCTTTTTCATATTACCATCCCTTTGGGGCCGTTGGGGAAAAATCAAGGCGGCGAATTTGTATGCGGCGTTCGTTGCTAATCTGCTGCAGAATTTCGCTTCGCGTTCAAAAAATGAGCAATGGTCCATCAGGTAAAATATCGGTTTATTACCATCTGAGCCGGTGTGAAATTCTGCTTCCGCAGATCAGCAGACTCCCTCAATCCACCCACAAATTCGAGGCCAATGAAAATCATCATACAATTTTTAGTTTTTTATGAATTACATGGGTAATGTCAGCCCCTGAATCCCCCTTTTTTCGCCATGGGCATCCCCTCGGGAAAGGGGGACTTTTGACTTCGATATTCATGAATCGAACTCAGGTTAAAAGCAAATTCAGGTCAATGAAATTGAGAGCCTGTTCGATTAATCTCCTTTTTCGATTGAAAAATCGTGGTGGCTAAATACATCAGACAGTATAGATTGCTCTATATAACCCCGCTGACTCGATTTTACCGGAATACGAACCACAAGATGAATTTCACCTGCGGTGGGTACCTGCACAGTAACCCGCGGCTCTGTAGTTGGAACATCCAGACCCATGTCCTCACTAATTTTTTCCATGTGTCTCCTTGCCTCGTTCATGTATGGTTTGCAATGTTTTCTTGCTGCTTTCAGAAACTCGTCCTGTGCAGCTCTCCAATTCTCTTCACGTTTAAAAGGAACCGTAAATACGTGAAGAACATAATCGTGGGTAAAACTTTCGTTTATGATCGGTTCAGAAACAAAAAGAGCGTTCGGTATGACAGTTTTACGGCCTGTACGCTGGTGGGTAAGTTTACCGGGACCGACTTCAAGAATCGTGGTTGCTAAAATGTTTTGATCAATTACGTCCCCGCGAAATTCTTTCACCTGGATGCGATCTCCAACGTTAAAAGAACCCGATCCTGTTTTGAGGATGGATCCGCTTACACAAAGTATCAGCTCTTTAGTGGCCACCACAAACGCTACTGCAATTGCTACGATCGACAGTGCAAACGTTCGCAGCGTATCCCCCCAGATAAAAAGTAACCCGAGGGTAAGCAGGAGAATGAACCCATTCCTGGTTTGAACCAGCCATCGTCGCTGAAGCTCTTTTGAGTGTACCCTCTTTTTGATGAATCGGGAAGCGACGGAGCGGGCAACCGTCACCACAAGCAGTAAAATTACCGTTTCAATGAGTATTGAAAGCAACTCTTGCGGGATAGCAAATTGATTAAACCATTCTGATAATCTTTGTAACATAATGTCCCAAATTTAAACGATCTCTAAATGCCGCCGGTTTCTACAGTACTTAAAATTACAAGACGATCCCGTTCTTTCAGATTCAGCTGCTTTGCCCTCGGAGGATTCAGTTGTAACTCAACATCGCCGTTTTCTGATTCACTGTAAAGTCCCAGCGCCGTATCATGAAAATCAGCTATATAATTCTCCAGTTCTCCAAATGACATACTGCCCGGATTAAGATGATACTCATACAAATTTCTGAATATGATTTCGGCGCCGTTTACCGTAAAAAGCTCATTATAAACCGTGTAAAGCTCTCTTCTCATCGCTATTGTAGCCAGCAAATTACTTAATATCAACGGGCTGATAATCGATTCGCTTTTAAAGCTTTTAATAAGCACCTCATTTCCGGGATCAGTGAGTTCCATTACAACCTGTGGACGTTTATCTGCCGTTTCCAGTATCTCTTCCAGAAGGGTATATCCAACAATTGTACGGGCATCGGCTTCTTCATCATCGGCCAGTTTATCACTGCTGACAAGCAAAATATGATCATAGGTTGCCGGGTTAAGTGAGCGCATTTCAGATTCGCGAATATAATCAACAAACTCATGAGTACACTTTATATTAGAGGTTGCTTCAAGAATAGTATCAATCGCTTTTTTGCGAATTTCAAGTGGTCGCAGGGATGCAAGTGTAAGATTGAACTCCTGTTTTTTATATGTCCCAAGCTCTTTTAAAAGTGCGGGTACATGATGATTCCATCCTAAAACAAGCAGGTTTGAAACGCCTTTATAGTTACCGGTTGGTAGCCTCTCTTTACTTATGGTGGGTGCGGGCAGAGGTTTTTTTTGCCTGATTGTGTCGGGTGAAATCTCAATATCCTCCATTTTTCGGGATAGCAGAATCAGTTTATCATTTTGAGTGAATACAAAGTCTCTTTCGGGGTTCAAAAAAGGGATTGTTTCCCCGTTCTGCTCACGTACCACACCAAAAAGTATGGCATGCGTAAAAATCTGTTTTAGCTCAAGCAGCGTCGTCCCCTCCGCTTCGGGCAGATCCAGCACATACAAATTATTATTCTGGCTGTGGGAGAGAAGCTCATTAAAAACAACCGATAATCCATTATGATGCAAATTTTGTGCTATCAGCCTGCTTAAAAAGGCATCACTTGGAATAACCTCGAGCGGTCCTGAATAGGACCTTTGAGCTGCCCTGAGTTTGTTTTCATCCTGGATTTCAGCCACAACATATGGTTTTTTTGCCGGCGCGTTACGAGCCTGCAGCTCAGAGTTGAGTGACAGAAGAGTCTTAATCGTTTCAACATCGGGGGTAATCAGTTCTCTGTCGCCTGTAAATTTGCCGGGGATGATTATTGCAGAAGCGTGCTTACAGTCCACTCGCTGCAGATGTTCACGGTCTATACTGTTACCCGAACGCAGAATAATCTCTTTCGCACGTTTTCCAATCAGCGGATGATCCCTGAGCTCCTGCAGCCTGAAGGGATTAACATCGTCAGAAAGAATTATCAGCTTTAAATTTCTTACTCCGTGACGCTTCAAAAACTTTTTCACCCTCTTGCTGGACTGGAAGAGCTCCGCTGCAATATGGGCCGTTCTGTTTGTCCAGCCAAGAATTACCACATGGTTTCGTGCGCTCACCTTCGTAAGCCCTTGCTCCAGACTTCGAATTTTTCGGTTCAGCCAGGTTGTAATAATCGCTACCAGCGAGCCTATAAACACCACATTTCCGGCAACGGTTAAAAACGTGGAAACCACCCGTCTCCATGCTCCCTCATCATCCCCCAGATATCCTGTATCCGTAAGTCTCAAAAAAGCCCACCAGAATGTTTCACCTATGTTTCTGTTCGACTCTTCAACAGGCATAACGATCAAACCACCGGCAACAGAAAGCAGTCCAATAAGTGCAACAACAAACAAGAGCTGAACATGTGTCCCCTTAATAAACTGCCTCTCGAGAAAAAAGTTGAAGCTCTCTGTAATCCGAATTCGAAATTTATTCACCAGATTTCTGTTTTAAAATGAGTCTCAAAGATTTAAAACCGAATATAAACGGAAACTTGCACATTTAAATAATGAAATAATAGGGAGAACTTTCAAGTTACAAATAATCATTCAATAATCGCCTGTTCAGCACTGTTCATCATTCAATTCTTATGATCTGTTACTCCGAGCAGTGTCTCAATAAACAGATAGATCACAGTTCACCGGCATTAATAATCAAGTTTGGTATTAATGTTAAATGCATTGGTATTAATTGGAGAGCTAAAAAAATTTAATGTAGGTTATATATCGTTAAAAAATTGTTCTTTATACATATAATCTCAATCTAAATTATTTATGACTGATAAGTATAAAGTTTTATCTTTACTCAAAAGTAATTAATGAATTTCTTAATACACACACTTAAAAAATAATCTCACTTATCATGTATTTCAGCACTACGGATGACGGTATCGAATTGGGAAAAATTCAGGATGACCTAACTTTTTTGCACAACTGCTATGTTGAAATGCTTCGGGAAATCGGAGAAAATGATGTCGCCGATGCCATTGAAAAAGGCCATCATCCAAAAGCGGATTCTGAAAAAATCAGCAAAGCTTTTTCATTGTACTTTCAGTTTATCACTATTGTTGAGGAAAATGCAGCGGTTCAGCTGCGAAGAAAGCTGGAAGAAGAGTACGGGCTTGATCGTATTTCCGGCCTTTGGGGAAAAACCCTGCAGGATATGTACGACAAGAAAACACCTGGAAAAATAATTTTGGATCAGCTTCAAAATATAAAAGTAGAGCCTGTATTAACCGCGCACCCTACAGAGTCAAAACGATCTACCGTCATCGATCAGCTTCGGTTCATATACCTCATTATGGTGAGGCGCGAAAATCAGATGTGGACTGAAAATGAGAAAAACCGGCTTCGCAGCGAAATTATGGCGGCCATGCAGCGACTCTGGAACACCGGACAGGTTTTTCTTCAAAAGCCTTCGATTCAGGATGAACTGCGCAATGTTACGCACTATCTCACCAATGTTTTCCCGCAGGTAATGGCAATGCTCGATCAGCGCCTCAGGGAGGCCTGGGCAAATGCCGGATACAACCCCGACCTGCTGGATAATTACCGGAAGTTTCCAAAAATCAGCTTCGGAAACTGGGTTGGCGGAGACCGTGACGGACACCCCTTTGTAACAGACGACGTAACCCGCGAAACCCTCTTTGACCTAAGAAAAAAAGCACTCCATTTACTAAAAGATGATCTTTCGAATTTGGCCAGGAAGCTAAGCATCTCATCATTTGAAGTTCAAGCGCCCCGGTTACTTACCGAGCGAATTGCAGAGATGAAACAGCGAACCGGAACTGCCGTACAGCACGCTCTCCAAAGAAATATAGGCGAACCATGGCGTCAGTTTCTGAATGTAATGCAGGTACTTCTCCCGCTCACCGATAACGGTGAACCGGTTCAGGAACCTGACGCAGACAGATACTACACCTCTGAAAGCGAAGTACTCGCAGATCTGGATGTACTTATCGAGTCGCTGAAAGAAATTAATGCACAGCGAATGATTAGGATTGATGTGGAGCCGGTTGCCCGTAAAGCTGCTACATTTGGATTCCATCTTGCAAAACTGGATATCAGGCAAAACAGTAAATTCCATGATCAGGCTATGGCTCAGCTTCTTCAGGCTTCGGGTATTGAGGATGGTGAAAACTTTGCGAACTGGACAGAGGATAAGCGCGTTGATTTCCTGAACTCAGAACTTAAAAGTTCACGACCGTTTGTAAGACACCGGCATGGGCTGGGTAATGAAGCCGATGCTGTTCTTGCCAGCTATCATGTTGTTTATAAACATATCAGCCGATTTGGCACGAATGGAATAGGTTCATTCATCGTCAGCATGACGAGAAGTTTATCTGATTTGCTGGTAGTCTACGCATTGTGCCGGGAGGCCGGACTCATGAAGCTCACCGAAGATGGCATGGCCTGCAAAGTACCGGTAGTTCCTCTGCTGGAAACCATTGAAGATCTTGAACAGGGGCCGGAAATTCTGGATGCATTTCTGACGCATCCCGTAACTCAGCAAAGCATCTCATACCGCCAGCAGCGCGATGAGTCTGACAGGTACCAGCAGGTAATGGTTGGTTACAGCGACAGTAACAAAGATGGCGGCATTTTTGCCAGTTTGTGGAGTTTAAATCAGGCTCAGAAAAAACTTTCCGATACGGGGAAAAAACACAATGTCCGAATACGGTTCTTCCACGGCCGCGGCGGAACAATTAGTCGCGGTGCCGGCCCCACCCACCGCTTTATTGCGGGTCTTCCCTCAGGAACTATTCAGGGGGACATGAGACTTACTGAACAGGGCGAAATGATTTCACAAAAGTACTCAAACACCGTTACCGCCCTTTATAATTTGGAGCTGCTCCAGGCCGGAACCGCTTCACACTCTTTAGGCAATTCAGCCGAACACAATTTAGAGGACAAACTGCAGCCTATCATTAATAAACTCTACGACGATAGTCTTGAAAGCTACCAAAGCCTGGTTTATTCCGATGGTTTTGTAAAATTCTTCTCACAGGCAACCCCAATTGACATTATTGAATCGAGCAGTATTGGTTCGAGGCCCGCCCGGCGTACCGGTAAGCGTTCGTTTGGAGACCTAAGGGCTATTCCATGGGTGTTTAGCTGGAGCCAGGCCAGGTTTTTCCTCACGGGATGGTATGGTGTGGGTACGGCCCTTCAGAATCTCCGGGAAGAGGATCCGGAGGCGTTTACTGAGCTAAGCAGGGAAGCGGTAAACTTTATGCCCTTCCGATACATTATTACCAATGTATCGTCAGCCATTGCCCTCACCGATACAAAAATCATGAAAGACTATGCGTCTTTAGTTGATGATAGCGAACTGGCACTGCAATATTTGAGGCAGATTGAAAAAGAATTCAATCGAACGCGGGAGATGCTTGAGCTTCTTTACGGACATAAACTGATCGAAAGGCGACCCCGGATGTATCGCATGATTGAGTTCAGGTCAAAACGACTGGAACCGCTGCATCAGCTGCAGATTGAACAGCTTAAAACCTGGAGAGATCTCAAAGACAGAGGAAAAGATAAGGAAGCTTCCGAGTGTTTACCGGAAATGCTCCTGGTTCTCAACGCCATTGCCAGCGGTTTGGGCACTACCGGGTAAGATATTAAAAAACAACACTTTATAACCTGATTCGATTATAAACGAGGGCAAAATTCACTGGGGCTGTCCAATAAGTATAGTTGATTGCAGCTCAACTTAAATTATTTAGCTTAATTTTATAAATAGATGTAGCACGAGTTCTTCGTGTTGCTTGGTGTCCTCGTGTCCTCGTGGCAAAAACCGGCAGTTTATTGCCACCAAGGCACAATCAAAGGTTCACGAAGCAAACTTTAATTATTAAGGTCCCATAAATAAAAACTATCTTTTTGGACAGCCTTTTGGGGATGGTTATGGTACTTTGATCAGGGCTTGGAATTAAAAAAACGACTGCCTGATTTTTTTCAACCACCCCTTTACGCCAGCTGGCGCATCCCTTCGGGAAAATCCCCTCCTTGTTCCGAAGGCTCCGAAGGAATGCCCATGGCAGATCCCGTTGGGGAAAAAGAAGGGGACTATTAATGCACTTTGGTGAAGATTAAGAATCGAACTCAGGTTTATAGGTTTCAATGGCATGCGGGTGAATATGCAGCAGCGGATCTTTCATGTTGCATCCGGGCAGCAGTTCCCAATGCAGATCGAGAGACCTTCCTTGCGTGTCATCACCCGGCTTCACTACTGTAAACTTGATGCCGGTCGGTGTTATATCCAGTATTTGTCCTTTCCCGGCCAATGGTTTCTATTCATCTTTTCATGTTGATAAACGGTAAAGCAAATAGCCTGCATAACCTTAATGAGCTTCTATATTGATCAAAAAAAGCAAGATTTACCACAGCTATGGAAACTTTTTGCCCGGTTTACAGCTATTCAAGATGTTTCTTTAGGAGTTGACTGAAACGCCCTGAGAATCTGCCCGATTGCAAATGGGATCAGGCTCATTCCAAGTAATAGGACCCACCCTGTACGGCCCGGTTCTCTTGTATCAAGTACATCGGACAGACCGGGCAGATAAACGGCTGCAAGAAGCAAAACAATACAGAGAAGAATAGAGCCTCCCACATATCGATTTCTTATGATCTCGTTGGAAAAAAACCGGGTCCCGGGACTGCGAAGGTTGAAAACAAACCAGAGTTTTCCAAAGGCAAGGGTTAGAAAAGAAATGGTTACGGCTTGTTCCTGTTCAAACCCCAGCTGATAAACCGCCAGAGCCAGTGCAATGAGAACAGTAGCCGATATAATGAACGACCATCCTGCAATGGCAAGCCAATGACTATCCGTCAATACGGCTTCATCTTTAGGGCGCGGCTTTTTATCCATAACTCCCTCTTCTCCCCTTCCCATTCCGAGAGCGAGCGCCGGGAAAACATCCGTTATCACATTGAGGTAGAGAATCTGAAGAGGCAACAGAGGCAGCGGGAAAAAGAGAAATCCGCCGATAATGGTGGCAATCGTTACCGCAAGAACCTCGGCAACATTAGTGCACAACATGAACATCACCGACTTTCGAATATTTCCAAAAATGATTCGTCCATACCTTACGGCAGACACAATGGTTTTGAATGCATCATCCAAAAGCACCATATCTGAAATCTGACGCGCAGCGTCTGTACCGCGCTGGCCCATTGCAACACCAATATCTGCCTTTTTGAGGGCAGGTGCGTCATTGATGCCGTCGCCGGTCATTGCCACTACATTGCCTTCATTTTGCATCATCTTAACCAGGTGCATTTTTTGGGTAGGGCTGACCCGTGCAAAAATATTCGTGGATATCATCTCTGCACGCTGCTGCTCCGATAAGCTGTCAGGATCTTTTAAATCCCTGCCGTGAACAACGTCGGAATTATCGCCTTCAGTGATCCCCGTTTCACCGGCTATTGCAGAAGCAGTCGGAGCCTGATCACCGGTAACCATGATCACGCGAATTCCCGCGGACTGACACTCGCTGATTGCCGGCTTCACATCCTCTCTCGCAGGGTCAAGCAAACCGATGAGTCCTAAAAACCGAAGATCCCGGTAAGGCTTATCCTCCTCGCTATTCACCCTCTTATCGGCCACAGCCAGCAGCCGCAGTCCGTTTTGAGCAAGTTCTTCAGACTTCCTAAGCCATTTCTCCTTTTCCTCTTCTGTGAGCTGATCATCCGCACCGGAATTACTACCGGCAATAGTTGTGCAGGCCTCAATCAGTTTTTCAGGAGCCCCCTTCACGGCTACTTCAATATCCCCGTTACTTTGGTGATAGGTTGCCATCATCATGGTGTCTGAGTCGAAGGCTTCCTCCCTGATCTCTTTCTTCTCTTCAAGTAATTTCTTGCGATCCAGATTCATCAGTAAACCGGCTCGCAAAAGTGCTGTTTCCGTAGGATCCCCCTGCTCCTCTTCAGGTTCAAGGTCACCGTCTTCATCCACAATTGTGGCGTTATTGCACAAAACACTTACCTCGAGGATTCGCTTTAAAATTCCATCATCACGGCTGCTGTCTGCCCCTCCATTTTGATCATCATTCAGGCTGAATTCACCTGTGGGCGCGGCAACGGTATGTACCGTCATGTGGTTTTCTGTAAGCGTCCCCGTTTTATCGGTAAAAATTACGCTGGTTGCCCCCAGGGTTTCCACTGCCTGTAATTTATTAATCAGGGCGTTCTTTTTTGCGAGAAGGTGCATACCCCGGGCAAGGGCAATGGTTGTTACAATGGGTAAGCCTTCCGGGATTGCGGCAATTCCAAGGGCAATTGCCGTCTCAATCATTATCCGGGGATCCTGGCCTGCTATAAATCCGGCAACCGCAATCAGTACTGCGATAACTATTGTAATCCACGCCAGTTTCTTTCCGAGGTTATCCAGCCTTTTCTGGAGCGGGGTAGCCTCTTTTTCTGCACTTTCAGCAAGTTCGGATATACGACCGAGTTCGGTGTTCATACCTGTACCGGTCACTATTCCCAGGCCAGAACCATCCGTTACAACGGTTCCCTTAAATGCTTTGCAGGTCTGTTCTGCAAGTACGGCATCAGCCTCTGCCTTTTCCGTCTTTTTTTGAACAGGCACGGACTCACCGGTTAGTGCCGATTCATTAATTTGCAGATTGTTGGATTCAATAATCCGGACATCTGCCGGCACAAGATCACCACTTTCCAGGATGATGATGTCTCCGGGAACAAGTGTATCGGTATCAGTTTCCTCTTCCGTACCTTTTCGGCGCACCCGTATTTTATCTTTATGGATATGGCGCAGGGCTTCCATAGAACGTATTGCCTTCAGTTCGGTAAAATATCCGATAAGTGTATTTACCAGCAGCACAGCCGTAACAGCAAGGCCTTCTGCAAGATGTTGTAAAGCAAATGCAGCAATAGCAGCGATCAGCAAAACCAGGATGACGATACTTTTGAACTGGTCGATCAAAATTTTTAACCTGCTCCGCTTCTTGGATTCGCGAATACGGTTAAGGCCAAATTCTTCCTTTCTCTTTTGATAAAGCTCCTTGGTGAGGCCTGATTCTATATCACTTTCAAGGGCTTCCAGCGTCTCTTCTACTGTTTTATTATAATATTCCTGATTTTGACTCTTGCTCATCCGATCTGATATATGGGTGAATGAATAAATGAATACCTCGATACATATTCCGCTACGAACAGTAAACTAATACAGATAAAGGAATTATGACAACAATTTACACTGCTCTCTCTGATTAAATCCCGGCTCTCACACAGTTAGTTTCTCACTTCGTACAAATCGCATTTAACACATGATTCGATTTTTTTTGATTACATTGGCATGAATATGGAATAAAAATCTCATGTTCTAATGCTAACCACACCTTTTCCCATGCGAAAGTTTATACCTTTTCTTCTCCTTATCTCCTTTGTCACAGGATGCTCTGCAACCGCCCAGAACGAAAGTCAAACCGTAACAATAAACCTGTCGGTGTCAGATGAAGTGATAAGTTCGTTTGAAAGTGATGGCAGGCTGTACGTTTTTCTTAATCAGAATCTTGCGATAGAACCAATGGAGCAGGTCTGGCCGTTTCCCGGAAGAATGAGCCATATATTTGCAATAAATAAGACAGGCTTTAATCCTGAAGAAAGCATCACGCTTGCCCCTGATGCAGGGTGGACAAAAACCACTGAATGGACATTTGAGAATGTTCCGGAAGGAGAATATAACATCCAGGTTCTTTGGGATCAGGACACAAGCGAATCACGAATCAATGCACCCGGTAATCTCTATTCAGAAAAACAGGGAGTTGCGGTAACAAAACCCACTGAGATAAACGTTACAATTGATCAGGTTATCGGTGAAAGGGAGCTTGCTGAATTTGACCTGCTCCGCCTTGTCGATTATAAAAGTGATACGCTCTCAGCATGGTGGGATAAGCCGGTTCACCTGAAAGCCTCCGTTCTCCTGCCCGAAAATTACGATCCGTCAGCATCATACCCGATCCGGTACAATGTTTCGGGCTATGGCGGAAGATATACCCGGGTGAACAATCTTGTAAACAGTGCAGAATTTACGGAATGGTGGCGAAGTGATGAGGCCCCGCGAGTGATCAATGTGTTTTTGGATGGGGAAGGTCCTTTCGGCGATTCTTACCAGATGGATTCCGAAAACAGCGGCCCTTACGGCCATGCACTGATATATGAACTGATTCCGCACATAGAATCAGAATTCAGGGGAACCGATTCAGCTGAAACCCGTTTTGTGGATGGCTGTTCAACAGGCGGTTGGGTATCTCTGGGGCTGCAGCTCTACTATCCCGACCACTTCAACGGCGTATTTGCCTACAGTCCGGACGCCATCGAATTTGAAAACTATCAGCTGATCAATATCTACGAAGATGAGAATGCGTTTATCAATGAATTTGGTTACGAACGCCCGGTTATGAGAAGCACTATGGGGGAACCGATGATCTCTCTGCGTGATTTTATTGCCTATGAAAACGCCCTCGGGGATTCTGACACCTATCTGAATTCGGGCGGTCAGTTCAGCGCCCACACGGCTCTCTATAGTCCGCGCGGTGAGAACGGGCTGCCAAAACCACTGTTTCATCCAGCTACCGGAGAGATAGACCGTGAGGTTGCAGAACACTGGAAAAAGTATGACTTCAGAATTTATGCCGAGGAGAACTGGACAACACTCGGCCCCAAACTGCAGGATAAAGTCTATATCTGGATGGGCGATATGGACCAGTTTTACCTGAACCCTGCAACGCGGGTTTTCAGCGAGTTCCTGGAGAGCACGAAAGAGCCCGCCTCGAATGCAGAGATCATCTTTACCCCGATGGCCGGACACTGCGATCGCTTTTCACATAAAACCGTGTTAATGCAGATCAGGGAAAAACTGGCAGAAATTGAGTAACGCCCCTTTGAGGCGGTGAAGTTTATAATACTGCTAATCGTGCATGTTTTTCGGAGAGGCCAGTCGTTTATAAAACAAATTATAATTTAGCAGCTGCCAAACTTGATGATCTTTTACGCGGGCAGGTGCTTATGGAATAGCCACCGGAACAGGGTTTTCCATCGTTAGGAAAAAGTCATTCACGATGCCGTAAATATCAAACCACTCCCAAAGCACAAGCTGCCGTTCATTTTCCGGGCGTTCAACCCACTGGTCTGCCTCAATGTCTAAAATCGGGGCGGGGATTGCCCGCTTCTCTGCCCAAGCAGGATTTTTTAAAATGGCAACGGCGGCCATATCAAAAAGGGCGCGGGCAGGTGGCTCACCATACATTCCGTACACCTCGAACAGATTGGCGGAATAATCTCCCCAATTGGTAAATTTTTCGCCATAACGTCCTGTAACCGGCTCTTCACTTTCGGGGCCAAGGCCGGGCATACGGTGTAAAATTTGTGACTGGGTTACTTTTACAGCGTCGGTACCGGAAGGTTCACCATAGCGAACTGTTACAAATTCGAACTCTACATCCTGGTCCAGCAGATAGTTCACAGACTCTTTATCCCAAACCTTATTGTGCTCACCGGTATCCGGATAGTTGGATCCCAGCCAAACGATCCTCACGTTATCAGCAATGGCAGGTTCTTTCTCATGGGCCAGTGCAATATTGGTGAGCTTACCAACCGGAAGCAGCACCAGTTTATCTTCTCTCTCTTTCAGAGCTTCCTCAATAATAAAATTAACGGCTTCGTATCCGTCAAAGTCATCACTGTTCAGGTGGGGACGAATCTCTTCGAACGAGTTTTGAGCCCCCTTTAAAAGAGGTATTTTTCCATAAAAATCACCGCAGAGCTGCATCACACGGCGGGCCTCATCGTAGTGGTCCTGCACATCCGATTCCACATCAAATCCTTCATGGCTGCTGGTTGCGTTTACCGTGATGCCCTCTACATTAAAATAGTCTCCGCTGAATAGCAGATAGGCAAGAGCGTGCTGATCGTCAACCTCATTATCGGCATCCGTATCAAAAATCAGGTCAATTTTTTGTGGCATACCCCGGTTCGCAGTTCTCTCCTCATCGCGAACTTCTGTGCAGGAAATGGTTACCATCATAAACATGAATATGGCCGAAAGTAGCGCAGGGTATATCGCTTTCATAGATCTGTTTAATTATTAATATTTGGTTGCGTATGCCTGTATCATTGATGAAAACCCTGCAGCAGATAAATCAAAATCTTACAGATCCGGTAACTAACTCAAATGCGGCAACGCGGTCTTCATCATGGCTTTCTTCTCAATTTTAATTTCTTCAGCAACGTTGAAATTTCGATTGAGTTCTTCTCCGGGTTTACTTGTAAACACAGAATGGCCAGCAGGCTTTATAAAAGATAAACATTCGGATGACAAATTTGTTGATGCCTTTGGGAATAAACATCTTCTCTCACCGGTACTATTGATAAAACTATAGCCACCTCTCCTCCAACTCACTACAATTCGCATTTCTAAACGAAAACGGGGTTTTTTTTTGTTGTATATGATATAATCATAAGTAAAACCGACTCGTATGCCAGTTCACAACAGTGATATTGCCAAAATCCTCAGAAAAATGGCTGATCTGTTAGAAATTGAGGGCGCCAATGAATTTCGCGTACGATCTTACAGGCAGGCGGCAAGTTCTGTAGAAAACATTACTGAAAATATAGCAGAAAAAGTGAGAGATGGCGACGACCTGACCAGGATATCGGATGTGGGTGACAGCATTGCCGGTAAGATCGAAGAAATTGTTAAAACCGGTTCGCTACAGCAGCTGGAAGAGATCAAAGAGCGGGTTCCTGAAGAACTAAGTAAGTTGCTCAACCTGGAAGGTATCGGTCCTGAGCGGGCCAAAGAGCTTAATCAGAAACTAAACATTGAAACCCTCGAAGACCTTGAAGAGGCCGTTAAAAATAAAGAAGTCAGAGATCTTGAAGGCTTTGGAAAAAAGGTAGAGGATAAAATCAAAAAGGAACTGAAAAGAGAGAGTGATCAGGAGTCGCGCACTTTACTGGCACGGGCCGTAGAATACGCTGAGCCGCTCCTCGACTACCTGAATACATGCGATGCTGCCGAAAAAATTGAGCTTGCCGGCAGCTACAGACGGCGCAAAGAAACTGTGGGCGATCTCGATATCCTGATTGCCGGATCAGACGTGGATTCCATTATGGATCACTTCACGAAATTCGAAGATGTAGAAGATGTCATTAAAAGAGGGGAATCAAGAACATCGGTTCGATTGAAGTCAGGTATACGCGTAGATGCCGGAGTTATTACCGGGAAAAGTTATGGCGCAGCCCTGCTATATTTTACGGGGTCTAAAGAGCACGGTATCCATCTGCGGGAACGCGCACTTGACATGGATCTCAAATTAAATGAATACGGGGTATTCCCGGAAGGGGAAGATAAACCTGTTGCCAGTGAAACTGAGCAAGATATGTACGAGGCCCTCAATCTGAAATGGATCCCACCGGAAATGCGAGAAGACCGCGGGGAAATTGAAGCCTCAGAGAAAGATAACCTACCCGATCTTCTTACTCTTGATGACTTGAGAGGAGACATTCACATGCATACCACCCATACCGATGGAGATTCTTCTATTGAGGAGATGGCGGAAGCTGCCAAAGAGTATGGACACGACTATATTGCCATAACCGATCATTCCAAACGCGTAAGCGTAGCAGGCGGACTGAACGCCGATGAACTCGTTGACGAGCTCGATGAAATCGAAAAGGCCGATAAAAAGATCGACGGTATCAAAATTCTGAAAGGAGCCGAAGTAGATATTCTCAAAGACGGCTCGCTTGACCTGCCCGATGATGTTCTGGATAAACTGGATATCTGTATCTGCTCTGTTCACTACTATACAGACCTGCCCGAGGATCAGCAGACCGAACGTATTCTGAAGGCGATGGACAATCCTAACATCGATATTCTGGGGCACCCTTCAGGCCGGCTTTTACAGGAGCGCGAGCCCATGAACCTGGACATGGAAAAGATCATCGATAAAGCAGCGGAAAAAGATATCATCCTGGAAATTAACGCCAATCCTCATCGTCTTGACCTGGATGACCGCCACTGTAAACTGGCGAAAAAACGAGGGGTAAAAATGTCGATCTCAACGGATGCCCACAGCATAGGAGAACTTCATAATTTGAAATATGGCGTAAATCAGGCACGCAGGGGCTGGCTTGAGGCCGGTGACGTGATCAACACAATGGGTGTGGATGAACTGCTGGATTATTTGGGGAGTGACTGATAAAAGTAATTCAATAACTCACAGAAAACTAAATGATGGCTGAACCAAAAAGTGACATTGAGCTAAAGCCAGAAACTGACATTAACGAGATATCCTCTGAAAGTGAAGCAGAAGATGCTGTTGAAAAACTGCGCGATGCCATTCGCTACCACAACTATCGGTACTATGTTAAAGACGATCCGGTTATTTCCGATGCCGAATACGATGAATTGATGAACACGCTTGAGGAGTTCGAAGAGGAATATCCCGATCTTCAAGCCGAAGATTCCCCAACCCGGCAGGTAGGCGGAGAGCCAAATGAAGAGCTCGGGCTGGTTAATCATCCCGAACAGATGCTGAGCCTTAAATCGGTAAATGGCGAGGAAGATATTAAAAATTTTGATGCAACCTGCAGAGACGAACTGAATACCGACTCCCCAAAATATATCTGTGAGCCTAAATATGACGGACTGGCTGTGGAGCTCATCTACGAAAATGGACAGCTAAAGCAAGCCAGCACCCGCGGGGACGGACAGACAGGTGAAGAGATTACCGACAATATAAAAACCATTAGGGAAGTGCCGTTAAAACTGTTGGATGAGGCAGATCTTGAAATCCCGGATTCTCTGGTGGTCCGGGGAGAAGTATTCATTCCCAAAAAGCAATTTTCTGAAATGAACAGGAGTCGCGCCAATGAAGATAAGCGAACATTTGCCAATCCCCGAAATGCCGCCGCAGGATCGCTTCGTCAGCTTGATCCCAAAGTAACTGCAGGGCGGCCGCTTCATATCTATATCTATCAGATAGCCTCAGCAGAAGAACATGGGTTTGAATCGCATTGGGAGGTACTTCAAACACTTCCAAAATGGGGACTCAGGGTAAATGGTGATCTCAGCCGGAAGTGCGAAGGGGTTGATGAGGTTCTCGAGCAATACAGTAACTTCAAGGATCTGCGTGAAGATCTGGATTATGAAATTGATGGAATGGTCTGCAAAATTGATAATCTGAAATACCAGAAAACGCTCGGAAACCGGACCGACAGTCCGCGCTGGGCCATCGCCTGGAAATTTCCGCCAAAAAGAGAACGTACCACGATTAAAGATATTGAGGTACAGGTGGGGCGGACTGGTAAACTAACGCCGGTGGCACATCTTGAGCCGGTACATATCGGAGGTGTGGAGGTTACACGGGCGTCACTGCATAACCAAAATGAAATAGATAAAAAGGATATCCGTATCGGAGATAAGGTGATTACCGAACGTGCCGGAGATGTAATTCCGCAAGTGATAAAACCTATCAAGGATGAAAGGGACGGTTCAGAAGAAAAATTCACCATGCCGGATGAATGTCCGGTTTGCGGCTCTGAGGTGGTTATGAGCGATGATAAGAAACAAACGCACTGCCCAAACATTGATTGCAAAGCTCAAAAGCGGGAGCGTCTTCAGCATTTTGTCTCCCAGAATGCTATGGATATCGAAGGACTTGGTAAAAAACGGATCATTCAGCTGATGAATAACGGACTGATAGAGCACGCTCCGGACCTCTATAACCTGAAAAAGGAAGAACTTGCAGAGCTGGAGAAATTTGCCGATAAAACAGCTCAGAACCTGATCGATGAAATTGAGGAAAGTAAAGAGCAAACACTGCATCAGTTTTTGTTCGCCCTGGGAATTCCGCATGTGGGAAGCCATATGGCACGCGTACTGGCGGAGAATTATGATACCCTTGAGAATCTCAAAAAAGCCGGCGAATCTGAACTTACAGACATCAGCGAAATCGGCCCTGAAGCAGCAAAGGCCGTTACCGTTTTCTTCCATGAAGAGAAAAATCTCGAAATCATTGATAAGCTAATGGATTACGGGGTGAAGCTTAAGAATCCTTACGCTCAATCAGGTGAAAAACCGCTTGAGGGACTAAAGTTTGTATTTACCGGTCAGCTTGATGATTGGAGCCGGGATGAAGTTAAGCAGATGGTTGAACAGCTGGGCGGCAGGGCTACATCCAGCGTAAGCCGCGAAACCGATTACCTGGTAAAAGGACCCGGCTCAGGCTCCAAGGAGGACGATGCCAAAGAGTATGGGATCTCTGTTTTAGATGAGAAAGAGTTCAAAAAACTCCTCAAGGATAAAAAGGGATAGTGGCCTGATTTTCTAACCTATCATCTCAGCTCTGTTTGAAAAGCTCATGAAACAGTTTACCCGCCCCCCTATTCATTATGGCCAGTGCAACGCCGGTTCAGGGGTTTCCTTTAATTTTTTGGATTAGTTTGTAAAACCTGCAAAGGATTAGCCGCTCAGATTTTGGCTACTCCGCGCATTATTTCTGAAGTGTTCTTCAATCTCCGAAGAAGTTTTCGGTAAAAATATTAAATATTTGTCCCGGCAGACCAGAACGCAAAACCGTATCGAAAATCAGGGACATTGAGAGTTGCTACACTTCATTCTCCATTTCTCCCGGCCTGAGCAAATAAATAAGGACGAGCTATAAGATAATCTGAATGTATTATTCGATAAACGCTTGCAAACATACAGCTTAATCCAGGCTCTATGTTGATCGGTGTGGGTACTTGAATCATCCTGCAATACGAATGACTCTTGGAGAGTTTGTTTT
>Ga0081528_100411_pt1 | contig 23134 bp, 16 predicted proteins | sample HotLakmasection4_FD_71011 | JGI IMG/M metagenome (GOLD analysis project Ga0081528, IMG submission 71011) | Hypersaline microbial mat communities from Hot Lake, Washington, USA - Section #4 (SPADES assembly) (version 2) | ecosystem: Environmental > Aquatic > Non-marine Saline and Alkaline >...
CGAGGCTAATGAGGCACTCCAATGTCGAAAGACGGAGCGAACGGATAGGCCGAGCCGCACGAAGACAGTCGAAGGCCCGAACTTATGTTGAGGAAGGAACCTTTGATCGTGCGTATAGGCCAAGTTCCGCATCCTTCTCTCCCGCGCTGGAAGCAAACCAGAAACGGGTTTGATCCGAAGCCGCCGCGGATAGGCGAGGTACGTAGGAAGCCATATCCGGATACTGATTGCGCGCCTGGGGGGCAAGAAACGGTACGTAAACAATCTCGTCGCCGAAGACGGCAAACAGGTCCTCAAAGCATGTCGCCGGATGATGGAACTCCAGGCCAAGCAGGCGAACACCGGACCTCCGCAGATTCTCCAGGTGGTGCGCATATTGCCCGCAGCAGTGAACAAACACACCGCCAAAATGGTCGCTGATTCGCTTCAGGCACGGGATCTCGAATTCGGCGTAGAGTTCCGGGCTGAGCAAAGGCATGTAATCCTGTGTAAGGCTGACTCCTATGTCGCCCGGAAGGCAGACATAGGGCCAGATGGTTCCCACGATTCGCTCCCGATCGGCCATGGTCATCAAACGGTCCACATACTCTATCAGGATATCTGTAATATGCGACAGGGCGCGGCCAACGCGATCGGGCTCGTCATGGAGCATGAAGAACAGATCGGTCTGCGGTACCATCAGGGACAGCGTGTTCATGGGGCCCTGGAAGTCCGGCAGGCGCAGAAACACCTCCCCGCCGAGCGTTTCCCGGACGCGTTGGTAAAGCTGCCAGGCGCGTTGAAAATCGGTGTGCTCGAAAGGCACCGGGCATAGACGGTCGAGATCCCTTGCTTCAGTCACAATCGGCTCGATATGAACCCGACGCTCTCCGTGTGCTGCTATGATCGTCCCGCCCCAAATGGCGGCAGTGCTGATCGTTCCGAAATCCGGCCAGAAACAGGGGAGGATGTCATCGCGGCCGCTTTGTTCGTCCTCGCGGATACAGGCACAGGCTCGCGTGACGATCTCGTCGTCATTACCGATCTGCCGATAATCGGGGCGTGTATAGAGACTGATCAAGGGTTCGGTCAGCTCTGCGCGCCAGAAACGTCGGAATCGATCAATGGTGTGGCTGTTCTTCTGCGGGTCGAACCGAGTGACCATGGTCGATGTCCTTTCATCGCATGTCAGGGGATTCTACAACTGGATATTCGCCGCCTCGAACAGCGCCTCGATGTTTTCCGGCGGGATATCCGGGAGGACGGCCTCATGACTGGGCGATATCACAAGCCCTGTCGGGAAGACTTCGCGCAAACTTTTCACCGCAGCCCCTATTTCGGCGGGCGCACCGTTCACCAGCAATTCCTGCGCATCCACGCCGCCACAAAACGCCACGCTCTCCCCGAAATCACGCTTGAGCCGTTCGGGCTGCATGCCGGCGGCCCTGGCCTGGATGGGGTGGATGGCGTCCGCGCCGGCGGCGATCAAATCGGGTATGATGTCGGCCACTGCGCCGCACGAATGGTAGATCACTTTCAGGTCGTAGTCGTGGGCCTGCGCGATGAGCTGTCGAATGCCCGGCATGACCATGTCGCGGATGTGCTCCGGCGACAGCATAAGGCCGGTCTGGCTGCCGAAGTCGTTGCCCAGAAGAACGGCCTGCAGCTCCCCGTGGGTGGCTTCATAGAATATTCTGTTGGCTTCGAGATAGAAACCGGTAATACGATCATAGACGGCCTGGAACATCTCCGGCTCGACGAGCATGGTCATCAGGGCGTTTTCCATGCCGAAGGCTGCACAGGCATCCTGGAAGTTGGCCGACCACATCACACCCATTCGTACAAAGTCCGCAGGCGCCGCCAGGACGGCATCGCGGCATTCCGCGGCCTGCATATGTTCCCGGGGGTCGGGCCAGGGGAAGTCAGCCACCGCCGCCGGATCGGTCGTGTTCTCAAACCAGCCGGGATTGGTCAGTGTGCGGTGCTCGTAGTCGCCGATGTCTTTTGCGAAGTCGAAGGCGCAGGCAATATGATTCGCCGGAGGATGGCGATAAGGGACATCGACGGGCCAGATGTCGTCGCCCAGCTTGCGCTTCAGCCCCTCCATGTCGGAAACACCAAAGTGCATCAACAAGGCGGGCAGGGCTTCAGTGGTCGGCATCCCCAGCCAACTGGCGGGGCGGTCAACAGGTCGACGTGCCAATGTGGCTGCGAAACGTTCGTGTCGTGTCATTCTTTTCATGTCGCAACTCCGCGAAACCATGCCACATCCGCAAATGGCTATCTGCAGGACTCTCCCCGATCATCCGCCTGGACAGAACGCATCAAGACGGGATTACTGCTGAAGTCGAGCTGGATAATCAAACCGGCGAGCCGACGCGAATCGACGGGCAGATCGACGAGACTCAGGCAGCGGTCGGGCGTGTTCTTGTACAGCCAGGGCAGATTCCTCACCGCGGTACTTACCGGTTCAGCCGTGTGCAGCAGGAACGCGCGTTCCGGGGTCTCTGTAATCGGCGGCAGGTTGATGGCCGAGGCAATCGGCTCTTCGATCAGGTGAACATATAAAGTGTTCCCGTCCCGCGTCAGGAGAACGTCGCTGTTGTCGCTGATACCCGGAGCAGGTGCCGCCCGGCACAAGGCACTGTGGGCGGGCTTGAACCAGTTGCCGATGCCAGCGAGGATAGCCTCCGCCTGGGGTGGAATGATGCCATCGGCACGGGGCCCGACGTTGAGCAGGTAGTTGCCGCCCTTGGCCAGGATTTTCTGGATGCTAGTCGTCAGGTACGCAAGGGAGTAATAATCTTCGTCGCGGCGGTAGCCCCAACTCTGAACGCCGACCGACTGACACGCCTCCACCGGGCGCGTGAAGCTCGTTGCCGTGTTGACCTTCTCGTCCCAGTCCCGTTCCGGCGTACTGAAGTCGCCATTGCTGCTCATGCCGCGGTCGTTGATCAGGATGCCGGGCTGCAACTCGCGGATGAGCGGGTTCAGATGCGGTGCCGGCAGGCCGATCTCGTTTCCGGCATCCCACCAGAAAACCGCAAGGTCGCCGTAGCGGGTGCAAAGCTCGTGGATCTGTTGCTGCATATAGTCAACAAAGTGTGACCAATCCGGCGTGTCTCCCTGTTCCGGCCCCGCCAGCTCGTGGCCCCGTCCGCGATTGGGATACCAGGGGCAATGGTGGTCGATGGCCGAGAAGTAGAGCCCCAACGGCATGCCCCGGCGGCGGCACGCTTCCGCCAATTCCGCCAGCGTGTCCCGTCCGAAGGGGGTGTTGCTCACTTTGAAATCGGTCGTCTGCGTATCCCACATGCAGAAACCGTCGAGATGCTTGGCGGTGAAGACCAGGTAGGTCATGCCGGCGGACTCGGCCAGGTCAATCCATGCATCGGGATCGAAAGCGTCCGGATTGAACTTCCCCGCCAGTTCAGCATATTCTGCACGAGGAACCTTCAGGCGCAGTTGATGCTGCTCCTGCCAGGCCGGCACGGCGTAAATTCCCCAGTGAATGAACAGTCCCAGACGGCGTGAGAAGTGATAAGAAATCGCGTTTTCTCCTGGGGCGGAAAGCATGTCAATCTGTCGTGTTTGCGTATTCATAAGCGGTGTTATTCGGGTAGAGATGGCGGTTGTCAAGCAGCTATAGGGTTGTCATTTGAGGGGGCATGGCATTGGGTGCGGCCTTTTTTGTGCAGGTTTCTACCGGCTTAGTTGGAGTCCACGCTGGAAATCCCGTCTTGGTCAATTGATATCCTATTGCAAAGCTTCCGTTAGTGATATGAGTCCATCCGAGCAGGACAACGATCAATATGCGTTTGCTGGTTTCCATCCTGTTTCGATCTCGCTAACTTCCTCAGGCCCAACAGGCCGATACAGAGCAGAGCCAGGGTGCCGGGCTCTGGAATGCTGATCAATAATTCGCCTGAGTTCAGAACGCCATCAGAAAAGCGGATTTCGTCAATGTAGGCAACGCCGGCACCCGCGCCGAGGGACAGGTTTATTCCTCCGCCATCCGTACGGTTGTTTAGATGAGTGTAGTCCTCCGGTAGACTTGCTGTGACGGTTTGCAGCGTCCCGGCATCCGTCAGATTCTGCAAATACAATGTCACAAAGCGGTCATCCTCGGTTGCGCCTGTGCTGACGGAAGCGCCGAAATAGTAATCTTTGTCGGCATGAATATCGCCCGCGAAGCCTTTCGGACGGGCCAGATGTCCTGGATAAGCACCGGTGTCGGGATCATAGACGACCGCCTCCAACGACTGATCCGTGGCAATGTTAAGTGCAAAGGGGCGGGTGCCTGTTCCATCCTGCGTATCATTGATTATCAACAATGCGGAAGCGCTCGAAACACTGGACAGGTTGAAGAACCCTTCGATGGTGAAGCTGGGACGGTCCGTCCAGTGGTCGCTCTGGACACTTCTGAGTATTCCACCCGCAACAGATGCCATATGCGCATTGGACGCGCCAGTCTGTGGAACGGGGTCCGGGAAGGTCGATGCCACCTGTGTTGGAGGCGTATTGACCGTGTTGAGGTCCACATTCCCCACCTTGTCTTCCTTCCAGGTGTCCTCAGTGCCTTCAAATGTCCAGTAATTCAGCACAGCGCCTGAGGCCGCCAATGGCAACAGCACCAGGAGCAGGACAAACACAGCGGCGATATTCCGCCAATCATCCTTGAACGGTATGCGCATTTCCTTGTTATTCAATCGCAGACCTTCCATCCGGTAACTTTTCATTGTTCTACACCATATCCTTTCTTGGATTGCATCTCCCTTGATATCGGTGGTAATTATCATCGCGGCGATTAAAACAGTCCAGATATTTATTACGAAATCCGTTACGTTGCGCGTTCGGCATATTGGTCGCGTTCCACTCGTACAATGGTTATTCGAGTTTATAGAGGCAGGCGCTTTCCGGCGGAAGCGTGAAAACAAAACCATCGCCGTGGCGCTCGTAATCGACCGCTTCGCCAAACTCTCTCGCCAACTTTCCGGGCGGGTTGGTCAACGAGACGGATACTTCCGCCTGATCGAGGCCGAAATTGAACAGGCAAAGAAGCGTTTGCCCCTGGCCCGCGCGCCTCAGGACGGCCAGACAGCGGGATGGTTTGACAACGCGGGATATCCGCGTTGCATCCCCACTCGGAGTATCCAGCGCCTCGGCGAACACGGGCTCAATCGCCAAAAGGGCGGTGGAGTTTGTGGTATAGGCCTTGCCGACAAAGCTGGTGAAGTAGAGTACCTGCCCGGCACCACAGGCTATCCGGTAGCAAAGGGGCCGGTCGGCATTGCCCCCGGCTGTGCAAAGGATTTCGTGCTTCCTGTCCACCTCCTTGAGTATCTGGTAGCCGTCGCTTGCGCCGATTTCACCGGTTTCGACCGGTGCAAAATCCGCCTCCTTCAGTCCCAGCAAGCGGTCCCAGCCCAGCCCGGGGCAAGTATCGTACATGCGGTTGTGTGGGTTCATGATACCAAACCGCGGCTCAATGACCAAGGTGCCGCCCCTTTCCAGAAACGCGCGTAACAGGCGGTCGATACGGTCGGTCAGCAGCACCTGGGCGGAAACCACAAGGACACGAAGGCGGTCGAGCCCGGCTTCGAGCAAATCGGGATCGACGAATGTTGGAAAGTCGCCGCGGTCAAAGAAGAACTGGAACCAGCCATAGGCGCTGTCCATGCGTAGATTGCGGAGGGTCTTGTCGGCGGCAATGTGGGATTCGGTGAAGCGGTTCAGAAACAATTCGTTTTCACGGTCGTACAGGATGGCGATCGCCGAGTCGTCAGTCGCGACGCGTCCCAGGAGTGCGCCTGGTCTGGCCACGTATTCGGCCAAAGGGCGCAAGGCCGCCAGACGCGGCGTGGGGCATCCCTCGCTGTCCACGAGGCCGCGGCCGCCGAACTGGTGTCCGGAACGGAATGGATCCCATTTCCAGTAAATGATGCCGCGTATGCCCTGGACGAGCGCCAGAAGGCTCCAGAGGAACAGTTGCCGCGGCCGCACGCAGCTGTCCACGGAAAAGATTTTTTCATAGTGCGCCTGGAGCTCGGAGAGAATGACCGGCTTACCGGCTGCGGCGCTGAGCGTCACAGCGTAATTGGCGCTGATCATCGATGGCCGTTTCCAAAAGGCATCCCCCCAGGAATTTGGATAGTAAGACAGGCCAGGTACGTCGGCGATCCGTGCAGCCATGAAATCGTCGTCGGACCGAATTTCCGCGTCGCCGAGGGTGGCCGTGAATCCCTGATCAATGATCACCGGACGGTCGGGGTCGTTGCAGCGGACAGTTTCGCTCCAGCGGCGCAGATGCGACTCGAGGTTGGCGGAATGGAAGCGGCCCTTATCGATCAACGGCATCACATTCCACCACGCTCCCTCGTGCAGGGAGCGGAACTTGACCTGGTCGAAGGAGCGGTAATAGGTGTCCCACGCCTTGTTCATGGCGGCCACGGCGCTGTATTTCTCTTCCAGCCAGCGCTGAAAGGCGGCCTCGGTATACGGGTCCTCACTGTAAAAGCGGATTTCATTAAACACGTCGTAGCCGATCACGCAACGGCGCCCGCGGTGATGCGCGACGACCCGGGCGAGATAATCGTCTATCCATTCCATTACCCGGGGATGGTTGTAGTTGACCAGGCGGGCGTTGCGCTTCTCGGCGTTGTGGCCGACGACCCAGATATCCTCATCAAAACGGTGATGGGGCAAATACTCCCCGCACTCGACCTGGCCAAGCAGCTCGATAATCACGTTAATCCCGAGTTCATCACAGATGTCGAGGGCGGCATCAATCGGGCCAAACGAGGGTTCTCCAGCGAAGTCGTTTTCCCACAACGCCACGGGCGGCCAGACCACCACGGTGTTGAAACCATTGGATATTACTTGATCGAGGTCTGCGTGGACTTTTTCCAGACTCCGGTCCGGACGGATGAGGTAGACCGCACCCAGGCAGACTTGTTCAAACGAGGCCAAATCGACAGAGCCTGGTTTTCTCATCGTGTTCTCCTCCGGGAATCGCTTCCGCAGCCTCGGATGGGGCGATAACCGCCGACGAGAGGATGGGCTTTGTGTTCGCGTGCCGAGAAATCGTCCACCTCGCGGCGCAGCGCCTCCAGCCGCGGGGCGTAGGCGGGATCGTCGTACACATTCCGCACATCCGGGATGTCATCGGTGCAATCGTAGGCTTCATAGAAGGTCTCGCCGCCCTTGTGCAGGCGCAGCAATTTAAGCTCGTCGCGGCGCGTCATGGTTTTGAATTCATTGAGGTTATAGGCATGAACGGCGAATGTTCTGTTCTCGTGCGCATACGCTTTCGCGTCGCCATGAAGCAACGGCAACAAACTGCCGGAATGGAAGGGGAAGTCATCCCGCCAGGCGTTGTCGCCGGCTGCATCGAGGAAGGTTCCGAAAAGATCGATCGTGTTAACCACCTCGGCGCGGCGCTGGCCTGCCCGCCCGCCACCCGGGCAGCGGGCGATGAACGGCACTTTGACGCTGCTGTCATACATGTCCCCCTTCCCCAGCAGTCCAAAATCGCCCATGTGGTCACCATGATCGGAGGTGAAGACAATCAGGGATTCATCGTAAAGCCCCTGCTGCTTCAGCGCCGTCACGATGCGGCCGACCTGTTGGTCTATGGCGGCGATGTTGCCGCAGTAGCGTGCGATGATCTGGCGCCAGATGGACTCATCCCACTGTGCCATTTTCTCGCGTTTCGCAGACATGGAACCGGTAAAGATGGGGCTGTCCTTGGGAATCGAAAATGTGGAAGGCAATTCGACGTCATCCGGATTGACCAGGGAATTCCATGGTTCGCAAGTTGAGTAGGGGTGATGAGGGCCGAAGAAGGAGATGTTCAAGAACAGAGGGCGGACGCAATCCCACTGTTCGATGAACTCCGTGGCCACATCGCCTACCCAGGTGGTCATCTGGTACTTGTCCTCAATATACTGCCAGCCCAGCCAGAAACGATGGTCGTCGATCGGCAACAGCTCGCTTTCCGCGGCGGCATCGTTCAACGCGCCTCGTCGGCCACCGAATTTCTCACATTCCACATGCCGCAAATAGGGGTTGATTTCGACCTCATCGCGGCAATAGACATCGTGCGGTGAATCGCAAAGCATTTTCCAGTCAAATCCGTGACGGCTATAGGCCGGGCAAAGGTGCAGCTTGCCAACCATGGCATTGTAGTATCCCTGACGGGACAGCCGATCGGTCAGCAGTTCCACATCTGGCTGGTACGGCACCCAGTTCGCATAATGTCCGTTTGTGCCCGGATAAAGGCCGGAGAATATGGCCGCCCGAGCCGGACCGCAAACCGGCGATGGGCAGTAGGCGTTATTGAAGAGCAGACCCTCAGCGGCTAACGCATCAAGATTCGGCGTATGGGTAAGCGCGTTGCCCATGCAGCCGAGATAATCGAAACGATGCTGGTCGGTCATGATGAATATGATGTTGGGTTTTTGGGGTGTGTTCACTCGGAAGCCTCCGTAAAGATGGTTTTCGTTGTTTTCATCGGGAATACCCCGGGCGGCATTCGATCCATTCCAATCCCCCCCCCGCCGCTTCGATCTCGATGGCGCTGGCGGCGGCGGCCAGGCCGTGCGTCCCGGGACGCAAGGTCAGCTCCGCGCCGCCCGCGCGCAGGCGTCCGTGTCCCGTGACCGGGCAGAAAACGCGCGGGGCATCGAGCGGCGGCAGCGTGGCGGTGCCGCGAATCCGGTGTCGGCGTACCTCGAAGCATTCGGTTTGCTCCGGTCCGATGAGGCGTTCCGTACACAACGCGGGAGAGTTGCATTCGACGACCGGTGAGATGCGGCAACGGCGCTTTACAGCATCCGGAGTCAACGCAGTGAAGTCGAAAACTTGCAGGGCGAAGTCCGGGTCGCGGCCCATGAAACGCGCATCGGGAGGCACCACAATCCCCTCGCGCTCGAACTCGCAGCGCACCACCAAGTCCGTCGGCTCCATGATCTCCAACACCAGCAAGCCCTCGCCGATGGCGTGGGGCAGACCGCCCGGCACGACCCAGACCTCCCCGGGGGTGACGGGAATATTGTCGAAACAGGTGTCCATGGCGGCGATATCCTGTTCCAGGACGATTCGCCGCCACTCGGCGGGGGTGGGAGGGCGCTGGAAGCCGAGGCGTATATAGCCCACATGCCCTGGGCGCACGCCCAGGATAACGTACGCCTCCAGTTTACCCCAACGGGAGCCGAGGTGTTCTTGCGCGAAGGCGGCGGTGGGATGCGCCTGTACATGCAGGCGCATGGCAGAATCAAGCAGTTTGGCCAGAAAGCCGAGCCGCGGTCCGAGCGATTCCGCCAGGAGTCCGCCCATAAAATGGACGGAGTGGGCGGCCAGCAGCTCGACCAGGGACTCCGCTGTTCCGTCCGGCGCTATGACCTGGCTGATCCCTTCGCCGGGGCGCGGCGGCAAACCGGGATTCCTCGCCTCGACGGTCGAGGCGATCCAGTCCTCGGGTTGGTCGCCATCCCGGAAGACCTCCGCTCCCGCAAGCATATCCAGCAGGGCGCCGCCCCGGTAATTGCGCCGCACCCGGTTGGGCGGAAGGGCGTAAAGACGGTCCACTGGCCGGAACGCCAGCGCGGCATCCAGGCGCTCCCGCGATGCCAAGTTCTTTACGCTCACGTCAATACCTCTTCCTTTTCCGTGACGGCGGCCAGCGCATCGCGGTCCACCTCGATGCCTAATCCGGGTCGTTCCTCCAGCCAGATCAGCCCGTCCCGAATGGCGAATTCGTTGTGCACCACCGCTGTCCGGGATGTCATGCGAGCCGGTTCCTGTTCGCAGGGGCCGCCCTCTGGAAGCAGACCGGCGAGCAGCTGATAGGCGGCGGTGCCTATACCGAGGAAGCGGGCCGCGCCAACCATGACCTTCAGCCCGGCATCCTGTGCGACATCGGCCCTGCCCAGAGACTGCTGGAAACCACCGCCCCAGTTGGCATGGATGTTCACCCACCGGGCGCAGCGGGCGCTGATGATCGTCAGGACATCACGGCGCGTTCGAGCGCCAGCATCCACCATGAGTGCCACATCGGTTCCTTTTTGAATGCGTGCGTAGATATCCCAGTCCGCCGCCACAGGGTCCTCGCAGATATCCAGCCCGAGTGGCTGGAGGCGGTTCAGGTAGGCGGTTACGTCTGCCGCGTCGCCACGCAAACCGCAATTGGGATCGATGCTGAACCGGGCACCTGGTACGCGTTCGCGGGTGAGGATCATGGTTGCGGCATCCTCTTCGGCGGTGCCACTGGGTTTTAGTTTGAAAAAACGCGTGCCAGTGCGGCGGTAAACCTCGTGCGCGCGTGTAGCAGTATCCGCCGGAGCCCCCAGAAACAGGGTATGCACATATGGCACCCGCAGGCGTTGCGTCCGCCCAAGAAGAGCACTCAGCGGCTTACCTGTCAGACGTCCGGCCAGATCGTAAAGGGCGAAGTCGATGGCATCTATCACGGAACTGTAATCGGAACAGTCTCGCCACTCATCAGGTACCCAGTCATGGGATGCGCCTCCATCGCATCCCAGAAGGACTTCGCCCGCTCGCAAGGCGGCGGACCATTCGTCGATACCGGACTTGCCCTCGTTCCAGCCGGCCAGAACGATGCTGGTGGGAATACACTCGCCAAACCCGGACATTCCGCCCGCGATCGCCTCGACAACAAGGGAGCGGTAGGCAGGTGGCGGGGCACCTGTCGTGTAATGTTCCTCTTCTCGTGTCGCGTTCCGGCAGAGTCGGATCGTTAAGCGCTGTATTCGAACACACATGGTTGCTTGATTTCGCGTTTCTTCAAACAACGAATCTTGCCTCAACGCAAAATCAGTTGTGTATTGGTAGTTTTTCGCGCTTCCAGGCAGGTCTCACCGGAGTTCTCTTCGCATCACCTATGCTTATGCTGCAACTTCCGCAGGCCCAACAGGCCGAGACCAAGCAGTACCAGGGAGCCGGGCTCTGGAATGTTCAATAATTCACTGGGGTCCAGGACTCCATCAGAGAAGCGGATTTCGTCAATGTAGGCAACGCCGGCACCCGCGCCGAGGGACAGGTTTATTCCTCCGCCATCCGTACGGTTGTTTAGATGAGTGTAGTCCTCCGGTAGACTTGCTGTGACGGTTTGCAGCGTCCCGTCATCCGTCAGATTCTGCAAATACAATGTCACAAAGCGGTCATCCTCGGTTGCGCCTGTGCTGACGGAAACGCCGAAATAGTAATCTTTGTCGGCATGAATATCGCCCGCGAAGCCTTTCGGACGGGCCAGAGATCCTGGATAAGCAGCGGTGTCGGGATCATAGACGACCGCCTCCAACGACTGATCCGTGGCAATGTTAAGTGCAAAGGGGCGGGTGCCTGTTCCATCCTGCGTATCATTGATCGTCAACAATGCGGAAGCGCTCGAAACACTGGACAGGTTGAAGAACCCTTCTATGGTGAAGCTGGGACGGTCTGTCCAGTGGTCGCTCTGGACACTTCTGAGTATTCCACCCGCAACAGATGCCATATCCGTATTGGACGCGCCAGTCTGTGGAACGGGGTCGGGGAAGGTCGATGCCACCTGTGTTGGAGGCGTATTGAACTTGTTAAGATCCACATTCCCCACCTTATCTTCTGTCCAGGTGTCCTCAGTGCCTTCAAACGTCCAGTAATTCAGTACAAGAGAGCCTGATGCGGCCAACGGTGACAGCGCCAGGAGCAGAACAAACACAGCGGCGCTATTCCGCCAATCATCCTTGAACGGTATGCGCATTTCCTTGTTATTCAATCGTGTACCTTCTGTCAGGTAACTTTTCATTGTTCTCCACCTTTCTAGTTTTTTGGTTTGCAGTTTGCCTACTTCCGCTCTTGTGCGATAGCCGTGCCCAATGAAGAAAAATATCACCGGCGTACAGGCGATAGTCCAGAACTTTGTTACGAAACTCGTTACGTTCCGTAGCCGGTCGGTTTTCCAGCATTGCGGAGCATATCCTCGCAGCGGGCATGTCGTCTTCAATCCTCGTAGCCGAACCCCAGATAGCCGGGGCCAAGCCCGTTGTCCAGCGCGATGATGTCGTTTGTTCCAAGACTTCTGGCGCTGCCATCGGCGAAGAGGATATTAGCCTGCTGTGCGTGGCGCAGGTGGATGCGGTGGGTTCTGGGCTCGGACGGGACTCCCGTCTCGTGGCGGGTGTAGAAGAAGAAGTTGTAGCGAAGATAAATGGGGTCCGGATCTCGCTTGGTCGTGAAACTGTCCGCGATCAGAGCGAAACTGGACGGGTCCGGCATGTTCAGATGAACTTTCCTGTGAAGCCGCAATGGGTAATAATCCAAATCATCGATTCGCATGCCGAGTGCATGCGGCGGCGACTGCCAGTCGCGAGGGACAAGCGGACAGTATATCGCTTTCTCGGAACCCAGGTAGCCCTCCTGAACCATGCGCGGTCCCCAGTACTTGAGTTCCCAGTTCGAACCGGGAAAAGTACGGCGATAGACATCTGGATAGAATCCGTTGTTATCCTGGGTGTACAAGGCGGCAGCCATTCCCAATTGCCTGTGCAGGTGGACGCAGGCCACCTGCTGCGCCCGCTTCCTGGCGGACTCCAGACTTGGTAAGAGCAGGGACATCAGCACGGTCATGATCGCGATCACCACCAACAGTTCGATAAGCGTGAACCCCGGCGGCTGTAGGGGGCGACATACCCGCTGGAACGAGCCTGACAATGTGGTCTTCAGGTTCACTTTTCGAGTTCCTTATCAGTCAGCGCCCGCGGATATATCTCGATTTCCGCAATTTCACCATCAAAATGCCAAGCACCGCCCCAACCCTTACCGATGCTGATTTCTTCACCACTGATTGCGGGTGTCCGGCCTTTGATTTGGCTGTCGAGAACCTCGTCTCCGTCAATATACAGTCGCAACCGGTAACCCTCCTGGTCTGCCATGGGTTCCAGAACCGCAGCCGTCCTGACCCACTGGCCTGAGGGAAGCTTGCCGCCCATCAGTGTGAAAGGCCTGTGCGGCAGCCAATCAGCCCCATCGTGGAAGTTGAAATAGAGCTTGCTCGCCGCGCCCCGGTGCGGCGCCCGGCCAAAAAGGAATCCATTGTTCTTGAACAAGATCATGTCATGCGCATCCGGTTTGCCTTGTGTGCCGCCGTCATTGGCGAACCGCACCGTGGCCAAGATGCTCACACCGTGTTTGCCGATGTGCAGCCCTTGGGACTCTTCGATCACAAGGTGGCCGGTCGTTCCGTTCAGGGAGAGGGCACGGACTCCGTCTTCCTCTACGACTTTGGCGTTCCCCATCGGCTCCGCGTTGAAGCGTTCGCCCGCCTGGTTGCGGATTACGCCGCCGCTGTCATCCTCATCGAAAGTGTAATGCATCAGCGGTGGATAGCCGGGTGACGCAAGATGATCCCCCACCGAGTGCACCGCCACGCCCTCGCGCATTAGGCGCCAACCGTGGAAATCGCAGATGCCCTCTTGTGGGCCGAAAAACCTGATCACCACGTTCTTGACCCCCTCGAAGCCGGACGGCAACGGAATGCGCTGAATCTGTAAATTCGACCAATTCCCGGTCGGTATCAGCCGGGCTTCCGCAAAGGGTACACCTTCCTGACCCTGCTCCTCCACATCGTAGAAAACAATCGAGCCGCCGTGCCGGGGATGCACACCGACATTGATTTCGATGAAGGATTCGCCGCCGGGATCGGTGCCGAAATCGATCGGCCCGTAGGTGGCCGCTGCACCGGAATATATCCAGGCCAGATGATCGGTGCCGCGAGCTGAAACAACCTTGGAGGCATCTCTGGCCCCCAGCCATTGCGACACATTGGAGTGGGGCTGCAACTCAAGCTTCTTCAGCGGTGTCTCGGGCACAATCCATGGGTCCCACTTCTCGTGCTCGGCCAGTTTTACGGCATCGGTCACCCCCTCGGCTTCCTCGAACTCGCGCAGTTTCTCGAAGAGGTCCTCCGTCGCCGCACGCGCCGACTTCGCGGCCTCCGACGTCTCGTCGCGCAACGGAATCAGCCAGGCGGCCAGCCCGTAGCCGGGAACCGTCACGGAGCGCCGCCGGGCGGTATTCCATTCGGTTGTCGCTGCCGGCATCCCCTCGGCATATGCAGTCACGGCAACGGTGCTCCCGGAAGGCAGTCCCCAGGCGGCCGGCACATTGGGCACGGTTAGCGTTACCGGTTTCCCGATGGAGTTGACAAACAAAGCCAATACTTGGTCGTCCGTGCGCCATACACTGTTCTCCACTGCGGGCACGGAGTCTGCGACCGTGTTCTGATACCCGAAATCGCCGGTAATCACCGGCATGTCCGAGACGTATTCCAACGGTTTCAGAGTGTCGCCATGGTTGAAGAACGGCAGAAACGCCTGCCGCGCATGGCACAGCTTCTTCACAAACAAGCGGAATATCTCGTGCCGTTCGTCGTTCCATAGCCATGGCTCGAACCAGCCGAGTTGCTCGCCGTAAAGCAATTGCCTCGCAGCCGTGGGATAAACCGCTTCGCCGCGCCATCCATGGCGCCCGGTATATTGAATGCGCCCGGCATAGATTGACTGGTGCGCGGGCACATTGCGGGCACGCGACTGGAAGCGCCATCCCAGGTAACCGTCCAGCAGATGTAGATACGGTTCAGCGGCATCCTCGGAGTCGAAGGCCAGGTGCGGATGCGCGGCTCTGACCGAATCGCGGAATTCCTGCATCATGGGCCAGAACCCCTTCTGCAGCCAGGCCTTGCCGCAACCCGGGTCGTGCGGATGATCCGAGTCAAAACAGATGATGGGTTTCCCTGCCGCGATCTGATCCAGATAGAGCGCTGCGACCCCGTGTCCCGCCCATTCCTCCATCAAATCCACAATCGTTTCCACAAAACCAGACGCGGTCGGACACATGACGGCCAAAGGGTGATTACCGTAAAATTCCGTGGGAATCGAACCATCCCGTTGACGTACCGCAGACGGCTTGCCCATCTCCTCGTAATCGGGATTGGCCACCGTATCCCATAGACGTACATCCGTGTAGGGCTTCACAAATACGTCTTGTTGCTGGAGTCGTTCGACCGTCTCTCGGAAGCCGTCGAGCGGCTCCATATGCGGGTAACCGATGTTCTGCCCTTTTTCCGACCACGAGTATAGATGTGTACCAATCGGCAAGCCGATGTATTCGCGGATGGCTACCAGAGCATCCTCCTTGCTCCAATCAGGATCGGGAGCACCTGTCCCAACTCTATTCTGCCAGCGTATCCACAATGACAGGTTGCGGAACCATGCCGGGGTGTCCGAGCGATCTCGGGATTCCGGCCACCAGTTCGCGGTTTGCGCGAACTGTTTGTAGATTTGCGCGGCATCAAACCAGTTGCCGTTGAACAGTTCAAGGGCTGCGTGGCCGCTGGTGGCGAAGCCATTCCCGCCCTCGCCTGCGGGCGAGCCGACATACCAACGGCAGGTGAAGGCACCGTCTTCCTGGAAGCCGCCGCCCTCCAGTTGCTTGCTCTCGGCCAATGGGTCCTCCATCCCGACATATATGCCGCGATCATCGTCATAGTAGGCGAAAAACTGCATGGAGGCCTCACCGGACGGGTACGTCTCGCCATAGGTCATCCGCGGGTTCTGCAGTACGCCGGACTGATAAGGTACCAGCAGCCGTCCCGTTTCGGGCGATAGGCTGCGCAGTACGATCTCCGGGAAAACCACCTCGCGCAAGATGATTTCCGGCGAATGGTTTTCCACCTGCAAGTCCATTTCCAGCCGGGCATCCTTCAAGTCCAGTCGCATACGCGCGGTGAACGCAAACGGTCGGTCAGAACTCGCCTCGCCATGCCACTCCAGAATGGCGGTTGATTTCGCCGGGGCGATGGTGACATCGCTTACGAGCCCCTCCGCCGTGTTGTCGATAGTCAGCAGCGTTTTTTTGTCGCTGGGATTTTCATAGAACAGGCTCCAGAGCCGGTTCTGTCTGCCAAACAGCTCCTTGCGCTCCTGCAAGTCGAACAGGCTGACCAGCCTGACCTGTTCGGGTGCCGACCGGAAAAAGGCGAGCTGCAGCTTTTCTGTGCCGAGAAACGCGAACTCTGGATGCCGGACGGCGAATTCTTTCACAGCATCCGGCGCGTCGGCTTTCGCCATGTCGACGACAGTTTCGAGATAGGGCAGCAATTCCGCCTGTGCGTCCACATGATGGACCGCCTGTTCGACCACGGCAAGCAGGTTGCGCAACCCTGCCGCGGACGAAGGGCTGGCCGCGTCCAGCGCCGCATGTGTCGCCGTCAACTGCTTTGGATAACGTGGATCGGGCTCAGCTCGATGGTCGCGCTTGACGGGAGCAAGCTGTTCCTCCCAAAGCAGGTCCTGGAATTCGCGCAGCCCGAGGGCACGGGGGTAGACGCGCAACTCCGCGATCTCGCCATGAAAATGCCAAGGACCCCCGAACCCCCGTCCGATATTCACCGGATTCGTCGTCCTGGCGGCCGTGGTATTCTCCATCTCACCCGAGAAGACCGACTCGCCGTTGATAAAACCCATGAGCGTGTAACCGACTTTCCCCTGGGCGCGTTCATCGATGCGCTCGATAATGACGGCCACATGTGTCCATTCATCCGGCTTGGTCTCCCCGCCCATTGTCGCAGTACTGCGGCTCCAGTGCCCGGTGTCACTGAACAAGTTGCAATACAGGTGATTTCCTGTTCCGCTCCATTTTACGCCGCGACCGAAAAGATACTCGTCGGGTTTGAACAAAATCATATCAAGGGCGTCACGCTTACCCGATTGCACGCCGGAATCGGCGAAGCGCACGGTAGCGACCAGGGTCATGCCCTCCGGACCAATATGCAAATCCTCGGAACCCTCGATCAGCGCGTGCGCCTTCTGCCCGTCCAGCGACAGGGCGGGAGTTCCGTTAACTTCCACGATCCTGGCCTTGGCTCGCAGCAAGGCGTGGTACTTGCCGCCTACCCTGTTCCTCACCTTGCCCTCGGAGGCTTCCTCGAAAGTGTAATGGATGACCGGTTCAGACGCTCGACTGAAGCAAACTCCATGGAGAAGCAGCATCATAGCAACAGGCAGGAACTTCCAACCACACTTGACCCCATGCAGCCCTTCATGTCCGCGCAGCCCAATTGGCACTGAATTGTTGGCTGGTAACTTCATTTTCGTCTCCCTTTCTGTTGTTCATGATTTGTTGTTCATGATTTTATCTTTGCCACCTCACCGCTCTGGTGTGCAAGGCCACACTGAACACAGGTGAACTATCATCGGCCCATATTTGATAGTCCAGAGCATAATTGCGAAACCCGTTACGCTCCATGGCCGGTGAATGGAGCGAATAGCTTGAAATGCGTGCCGACACGTCTTACCTCACCAGAAACAATAAGCCAGCAAATACCCATGCCCCTCTCCACACAAATCTATTGCGGCGAAACCCGTTATGTTTGCTTGTCAATAAGGTCTTGATCCGCCATTATTCTGTTGTAGCAAGACCTGTTTGACCGCGATGAGGCGGCCCGGCGCTTTAAGGATGATCTATGAAAAAGGAACTGGCGAAAAGAACGCGAATGGAGGATGTCGCCAACCTGGCAGGAACATCTAAGGCCACGGTTTCGAAAGCCCTCCGGCAATCTCCAGAGATATCGGTTGCCACACGTGAACGGGTCGAATCCGCAGCCCGTCGGCTGGGCTACCGGCAAAACGCGCTGGTCTCCGCGCTGATGTCTCAGATTCGCGGATCGATACCTCCCGGCATGCAGCCCATCATCGCCTATCTGGCGATGACCGATGTCATCGCGGACCCGTTTGTGGACGGCGCGTGCAACCGTTGCCGAGAATTGGGATTCAAACTCGAAATATTTCAAGGCCATTCGTCGAATATTCCGCTGGCGCGACTCTCCAACATCCTGAAGGCGCGCAATATATGTGGGCTGGTAATCAGTCCGCTGCCCGTGGCCCAATGTGTGCCAGAGGGTTTACGTGAACTCTGCGAGTCTCATGCCGTGGCCTTATTGGGCTATTCGCAACATATCCTGCCGTTCCATCGCGCCTCGCCCCACCAGTTCTTCTGCGCTCGGCTCGGCCTGCAAAAACTCAATGCACTGGGATACCGGCGTGCCGCGATCGTAGCATCCACCCAATATGATTGGCGGATCGACTATCAGCTCGCCGGCGCGGCTGCGGCTCACGCGGCCTGTTTGCCGGGTCGCCGTCCGCCGCCTCCACTGCTGGCACGAGACCTGAACCGGGACGTTTTCCTGCGATGGCTGGACCGGTACAAACCGGACGCGTTGTTGAGTGCCGAGCCCCTGATCCTGAAATGGGCGCAGGATTCGGGCCGCCGAATTCCGCAGGATATAGCGTATGCCCATAATTCGATTGTGATGCATTTGCCGGGCATTGCCCATGTAGACCAGCGCTTTAACGCTGTCGGATCGGCAGCAGTGGATTTGGTGGTTGGTCAACTGCAACGCAACGAAAGCGGCATCCCTGCCGTGGAGAAGTCGGTGTTGATAGAGGGAGTCTGGGTGGATGGGGCCAGCGCCCCACCGAAAGAGCAGGGCCGCGATCCAAAGGGCGTAGGTCCTCTACCGCCTGAAACAAACAGGATTGACAAATAAGTTCCGTTCAGATCAGGTACGGGCGTGAGTTCGAGTCGCTGAGGAAGCGGGCTTTTCTTTGGCAGAAAACCGGAAATCACCAGCCAGCCAGTGGTCAGCCAGAGCAGGAACTGAGCCGGCGCAACAATCGCAGGCGGGCGGAACGCCCTATTGATAATGGACTACGCTCATGGACTGGCACTCCTCCGTGACTCAATATGTTCGCGTCGGGTCGAAACGCAACCGGGCCGTCGCCTGCCGCTCGCCTGTCAAGACACGGGCTGCGGCCTGCATGGATGGAGTCGCGGGACTAAAGGTCACGACCACCGTACGCATGGCCGGATGTACAATTGTTTCATACGGACAATTGGTCACAAACACCGACGGTTTGCCGAGATCGAGAAAACGGGTGTGATATTCCTTCCTGATATCGCCGCCGCGTTCGAAGAACCCGCTATGTACAACAATATCGGCCTGTGATGCTCGTTCGCGAATCACCGGCCAGATGGCTTCGAATGATTCATCTGTCTGGAAATCCGTTCCCCATACGTCGTATCCTCGTTCGAGAAGCGCATGGTATAACGCCCCGGGATAGGCCTTCTCGTTGTTCAGCCGCCGATACAGGGGGACGACTTCCTCCACAACCAGAATCCTGGCGGTGGCCGGAATGGGAATCAGGTGATCCCGGTCACGGAGAACGACTACGGCATGATCGGCTGCCTCAGTTTCGACCAATTCGTTCTCGGGATTCCACAGCACCTCCTCGACGCGGTCCAGGTTCACGAGCCCGCCGTCCGCATCCAGCAATCCGACTCGCTCCTTCGCGGCCAGCACATGGCGGGCGGCCTCTTCGAGACGCTCCTCGGGAATGGCCCCAGTTCTGACGGCTGCCAACAAACCATCGAAGACCTCCCCGCGCAAAGCGTTGGCATCCTTCAAAAGAATCAGGTCCACCCCGTTCCGGATGCACTGGACGGCGGCTTCGACCACCTCGTACTTCGCGACCAAGCCGCCCATTGTAAACGAATCGGTCATTATCACACCGTCAAATCCCAGCTCACCCCGAAGGACATCCCTGACCACAGCCCGAGAAAGCGTGGCAATTTCCGCATCGGGATCCAGCCCGGGAAAGACCGAATGGGCCAACATGATCGCTGGAAGCCCTGCGGCAATAAGCGCCTTGTAGGGCGCCAGGTGCAGATGGTGCATGCGCTCGGCTGATTCCTGTATAACCGCCAGATCGAAATGTGCATCCAGGGACGAATGCCCGCGACCCGGAAAATGCTTGCCGGTGGCTATGATCCGCGCATCGTTCAACCCCGCCAGGGTTGCCGCGCCAAAACGGGCCACTTCGTCAGCTAAGGCCGAGTAGCTACGGGTGCCGATCTCTGGATTCAGCGGCTCCGTGTTTACATCCAGCACCGGCGAGTGCAGCCAGTTGATGCCGATGGCGCCTATCTGGCGGCCCACGGTGTACGCGACACGCCGACACAACTCCGTGTCGCCGGATGCCGCCAACCCCATGGGGTGAGGGAACAGCTTCACGCCGGGCGCGTAGAAATCGCAATTCTGACTGCCCTCAAAATCCAGAGCATAATAGAGCGGTACACCCGCTCCCTTTTCCATTGAGCGCGAGCGCAGTTCATTCAGAATCTCCGCATAGCGTCGTGCGCTGACCATGGGCGGGCCTATCCGGCCCCCGTACGCCCGCTCATGAGGTGTCGGCGCACGAACCACACGTGTCGAACCAGGATGCTCCGCGCCGAAGTACCTCTCGAATTTCCGCAGGGTGGGCGACACGCGAAATCCGGCGGGATGATACCGGTCTATCGCTTCAACGATGTCCGTGTGCGGATACGCGCCGCAGAATCCCAGGCAGAGCATTTGCCCCACCTTCTCTTCCATACTCATGTCCGCCATTATTCTATCGATGACTTGACTCATATCCACCTTCCTTCAATAACTATTGTTGTGTGCCCTCGTTTCTATGTAAACCTGCCGTTCTTCACATAGGCCGTCCGGGTACCTTTACTGTACAGGAACTTCGTCATTTTCCAGCGCCGACAGAACATTTGTTGACCCGCCCGCTAAAGAAAAGCTTTCTGTTGCGAAACTCGTTACGTTTGCCTGCCGATATCGAAACCTCTTTCATTCCATAAACATCAATGCCGCGCAGCGGTCAACCTGCAACCCCTACCTATTCGTGTCCATTCGCGCTTCCTTCTAATTTCCCCTTCTCTTTCCGACAAAGATATTAAAGATATTAAGGACACGCCTATTTTTTACATTGCACCGCCCCCCCATTTTGCCATTCTCAGCAGATTTAACTCTCCGTCCCCACTCCAATTCAATGACGACTCGCATTCGGATTGGACACAGACCGACCCAATGCCACGAATTGGCCACTTGCGTGCCGGTATGCACCGTTTCTGAATACACCCATCCCGAGACACCCTCTCCGGCGCGCCTTGTGGTTCTTTTGATCAGAGTCAGATCGATTGCGCGATGACGGAAACCTGCAGGCGGGGACGGCATGGCCCAGTCCTCGTTTTACAGACAACGGCGATCAGACGGTGACAGATAATCTGACAGGGCTGATGTGGACCAAACACTCAAATCTGCCAGGAGGCCCGCGCAGTTGGGTCGATGCGGTTGATTACTGCACCAACATGAATACCGGCTCAGGCACGTACGGCTACACAGATTGGCGATTGCCGAATGTACGCGAAATGCAAAGTCTGATTGACTATGGGAGCGATTTTCCCGCAATGCCAGAGGTGCATCCCTTCACGGATGTGGTGTCCGGAGAAAAGTATTGGTCCTCCTCCACGTTTTCTGTTTTTCCGGAACTTGACCATTCATGGTCGGTCGACCTCCGTCGCGGACCGGTGTATCATGAGGACAAGACGCTAGCATACTACGTCTGGCCTGTCCGCGGCGGTCCGTGAGAAGGACATCCGGGGTGCGGCCACAGTTTTTTTGGCGCAGTGACGACTTACAAATTCACAACGTGTTTTTTTGTCCCTCTGCAATCTCTGGCCATGCCTGGCTCGTTGCCGAAGCGTCCGCCGTGGCATCGCGATCAGTGGCGCGGTAGCGACTCCGAAGGCCCGACAACTCCTGATCGCCGTACCACGCCAATCAACCGGACGGCTTACGACCCCGGCACGATCATGTAGAGGTCTATGTTTGTTGTCGGCACCGCAGGACGGTGTGTTCTGCCGACATGCCGCGATAAAAAAAGGGGAGGGAGGCAAAATGCCTCCCTCCCCCGGACGACGTGTGCTGATTACAGGTCCGGCAAGATCACTGTGTCGATCACGTGAATCACGCCATTACTTGTTTTGATGTCGGTCTGAACGACCTTCGCATCATTAATCGTAACGCCTTCTTCGCTGACCTGAATGGCTACATCCTGTCCCTGCACCGTAGTGGCCGCATTCAAGTTGACGACATCCGCAGCCATAACCTCGCCCGCAACGACGTGGTAGGTGAGAATAGCTTGCAATTGGGCCAGATTTTCCGGCTTCAATAAATTCTCCACTTAGTTCCTTGCGGCCTGTGGTTTCCATACGCATCTCGACGCGGCCATCTCGGCGCATGCGGAATTGCTGTGTCGGATGCCAGTCCCGCTCGGTGATGTAGACGGCCAGTTTGGGTTCGAACAGGAGCGCGACCTTCATGATCTCATCGCCACGCATGATACCGAAGGCCTCCCGCGCATAGGTTTCCGGCCGGAAATCGGCAGGGCGGGCGAATATCCGGCCCGTGGCGGTGATGCAGCGGAAGCGGGAGAGCGCGAAGGTGCCGATATGGCCTTTGAGCACGTGACGGGCCAAGACGTACCAGTTGCCTCGATAGGCGAGCAGGTGATAGGGGTGCAGTTCGTACTCGGACACGCGCCCGGTGAACGTCTGGTAGGTCGCCCGGATCGCCTCTCTGCGCTCGACGAATCCCGCCAGTTGCGCCCACACGTCCGGATCAATCCGCACACGGTCTTCGGGCAGAATGGCAACATGGTCGCTCAGCCAGTCGGGTTCGATGGTCACGTCGCCCTCCAGCGACTCCGCGATCTTGTCCAATACGGAGCGCATGTCAAGGTGCAGGGGGGTGCCCTCATAGTGGACCAGCAGCTTGCGGGCAAGGGCAAAGCTGAACGCCTCGCGGCGGCTGATCGAGACAGGAGGCAGGGCATAGGTCTCGTCGGTCAACCGGAACCCGTGTCGGGCATCCTCGTAGGCCAGTGGTGCGCGTTCCTCGTCGCGCAGGAAATCCAGGTCCCGCGCCACCGTGCGCCGTGAGACGCCGAACTCGTTCATGAAGTCCGTGCTGTTGACCAGTTTGCCGCTGGCCATGCCTTCCCGGATCATCTGGAGCATGCGCCGGATGCGGTAATATTGAGGCCGTGAACCTGCCTTCATTTTCCTCAAACTTTCTCAAAGGGTATGCCGTTAGATGACACACCCCATTGTCTACACTGGTCGGCATGGTGGAGCAAGTCTATCGTCCGCGCCGACCCAAGGCATCGCCACTCTGGCAGTGCCTCTACGACCATTTTGACGCGTTTCTGGACGC
>Ga0081528_100418_pt1 | contig 22803 bp, 16 predicted proteins | sample HotLakmasection4_FD_71011 | JGI IMG/M metagenome (GOLD analysis project Ga0081528, IMG submission 71011) | Hypersaline microbial mat communities from Hot Lake, Washington, USA - Section #4 (SPADES assembly) (version 2) | ecosystem: Environmental > Aquatic > Non-marine Saline and Alkaline >...
TGCGGGCTCACGCACGGCCTGGTCCTGATGCCGGCCGGCGGCTTCCGCGGCCACGCCGGCACCTATCGCCCCGGCCGCGAGGCGGGCTGGACCGGCGCCTTTCTCGCCGCCGTCGGGCGGACGGCCGCGGCCGGGCTGGCCCGGCTCGATGCCCTGGCCGGGCGTTGGTGCACAAATCGGCCAGCCCCGCCGCCGCGCTGGCCGATTTGTGCACCAACGCCGACCCGCGCCACGCGCGGCGCTTCGGAAAAGGCAGGCCGGCTCCGGAGGCATGGCCGCTTCGGTCTCTCCAGAGGCATGAAAGGGGTTCAGGCGCGCGGCGCGGACCGGTCTGCGGACGGGCCATGGGTCTTGCATTTTAGGACTATGATCCTGTACGGTCGCCGCGGCGAGACCGGTCGGGGGAGCGCGTGCGATGGGGCGGAGTCACGACGGAGCGGTTCCCGGCGGTTGCCCCGGTCCGGCATCCGGGCGGCTTGCGGGGCAGGCGGTGAGGCCGGGTGGGCGCAGTGCCGGGCGGTCGGCGAGACGCCGACCCTCCAGGCCCGGCGGCGGCGCCGGTGCAACACGGTTGGCACCGTTGCAAACGCTGCATCCGGCCGGAAAGCCTTTACGGATCAACCGCTTGGGGCGCAACAGGACGGTTGCACGAGGGTTGCGCCGACGGTGCGGCGGATGCAGGCGGCCGCGTTGGCGCAGAGCCGGGGGGCGTGCGGGTGAGCCCTTGGAACGGCCCCTGGGCGCCTGTCGCCGGTCGGCCCTATTCGTTGAACGGCAGCGTGTCGCCGACGCCTTCCTCCACCACCTCGCGCTGGGCATCGGGAAAGCCCTTCGGCGTGGTCAGCTTGAGGCGGTCGCGGGCGAACATCGGGCCGCTCAGCATGTAGTGCGCCAGCAGCTGCGCCACCGAGGTGATGCTGTCCAGGTGGGTGCGCTCATAGCCGTGGCTGGCGTCCAGGCCGAAGCAGACCAGCGCGGTGCGGATGTCGTTGCCGGCTTCCACCGCCGAGGCGCTGTCGCAGCGGTAGTAGCGGAACACGTCGCGCTGGTGGACGATGCCGTTGTCCGCGCACAGGTCGATCAGGTGGCGGGTCAGGTGGTAGTCGAACGGCCCGGTGGAATCGGCCATGGCGATGGTCACGCCCAGCTCGCCCGAATTCTGCCCCGGCGCCTGGGTGCCGTTGTCGACCGTGACCATCTCCGCCACGTCGCCGCGCAGCACGGCCGAGGCGCCGGAGCCGACCTCCTCGGAGATCGTGAACAGCAGGTGGCAGGGCACCGGCAGCGTGACGCCGGCGTCCTGGATCGCCTTGGCCGCGGCCATCATGGCGGCGACGCCGGCCTTGTTGTCCAGGTGGCGGGAGTTGATGAACCCGTTGGGCAGGATCTCCGGCGTCGGGTCGATCGCGACGAAGTCGCCGATGCGGAAGCCGCGGGCGATCAGGTCGCCGTGGTGCTGGACCATCTCGTCGACGCGCACCTCCAGGTTCTCCCAGCTCACCTCCTGGGTGTCGATCTCGGTGTGGAAGGTGTGCCCGGACGCCTTCAGCGGCAGGATCGAGCCGCGGTAGGTGCGGTAGTCGGTGATCACCGTGACCCGCGCGCCCTCCGCGAACCGCGCCGACCAGGTGCCGATCGGCACGAGCGACAGCCGCCCGTTCGGCTTCAGGTCCTTGACCAGCGCGCCCAGGGTGTCGACGTGGCTGATCAGCGCGCGTTCGGGGGCGCGCTGCTCGCCCGGCAGGTTGGCGCGGATCGCGCCGCGCCGGGTCAGCTCCAGCGGGATGCGCAGCTCCGCCAGCCGTCCGCAGACGTGCTGGACGATGTTGTCGGTGAACCCGGTCGGGCTCGGGATGTCCAGAAGCTCGTGCAGTATGGTGAGCAGGTAGTCGGTGTCGATCGAAAGCGCCATTCCCTCGTCCTTCACGGGCATGCACGGACGGTAGCGACCTGCCTAATCCGTACGCCGCGAGACGGTCCGGGGAAAGAGGAGATCGATGAATTTCTCGGCAGTCGGCTGCGGATCGTGGTTGGCCAGGCCCGGGCGCTCGTTGGCCTCGATCATGTAGTAGTCCGGCTGGTCCGGCGCCTGGACGATGAAGTCCATGCCGACCACGGGGATTTCCAGGGCCGCGGCGGCGCGCACCGCGGCGTCGGCCAGGGCCGGGTGCAGCTTCGCCGTGACGTCGTGGATGGTGCCGCCGGTGTGCAGGTTGGCCGCCTTGCGCACGCGCAGGTGCTCGCCGGCCGGCAGCACGTCGTCGAAGCCGTAGCCGGCGCGGCGCACGCACCGCTCGGTCTCGCCGTCCATGGGAATGTGGCTCTCGCCGCCGGTGGCCGCGGCGCGCCGCCGGCTCTGCCGCTCGATCAGGTCGCGGATGGTGTGCTCGCCGGTGCCGACGACCTCGGCCGGCTTGCGGATCGCGGCCGCCACGACCGCGCCGCCGATAACGATGATGCGCAGGTCGTCGCCCTGGACGAACTGCTCCAGCAGTACGACGTCGGCGATCTTGGCGGCGTTGGCGACGGCGGTCTCCACCTCCTCCGGGGTGGTCAGGTCGACGGCGACGCCGTGGCCCTGCTCGCCGCGCGCCGGCTTGACGACGATGCGGCCGTACTGCTCCAGGAACCGGGCGTTGGCCTCGGGCGTGCCGGCGGTGGTCTGGGCCGGCACGCGCAGGCCGGCCGCCTGCATGGCGCGCCGCGTCACCGTCTTGTCGTCGCAGCGGCTCATGGCGACCGCGGAGGTCAGGTCCGACAGGCTCTCGCGGCAGGCGATCGAGCGGCCGCCCAGGCTCAGCCGGAAGAACCCGCCGGCCGGGTCGATCGGCTCGACGCCGATGCCGCGCCGGCGCGCCTCGTCGATGATCAGCCGGGCGTAGGGATTGTAGTCCGCGTCCATCTCCGGCCCGGCGTACAGGCGCTCGTTCACCACGTTGCGCTTCTTCAGGCAGAACGTCTTGATGTGCCTGAACGCCAGGTGCTCATAGAAGCGCACCGCCTGCTCGTTGTTGTGCAGCACGGACACGTCCATGAACGCGCGGCCGCGCTCGCGGAAGCGCTCGGCCAGGGCGCGCACCAGGTCCTCGCCGATGCCGGGCAGCGGCGCCTGCGGGTCGACCGCCAGCGACCACAGGCTGGAGCCGTTGCCCGCGTCGCCGAAGCAGGCGACGTGGTCGACGCCGACGACCACGCCGACGATGCGGCCGTCTTCGGTGGTGGCGATCAGGAAGTCGACCTGGTCGTCGTCGCGGTGCGCCAGCACGACCTCGGTGTCCAGCTCCATCATGTGGTGGACGTGGTAGATCCGGTTGGCCTCCTCGACCTCGGCGGCGGTCCGGATCGGCACGATGGACAGCCCGCGCGCCCGGCGGATGCCCGGCGTCAGGGTGTCCAGGTCGAGGCGCAGGCTGTGCGACGGGTCGAGGAACACCTCCTGCGGCGCGTGCGCCAGCACCAGGTGCGGCGAGTCGACGTAGAAGGCGAGGTTGCGCTTGCCGTCGGCCTCGTCGCACAGGGCGCGCACCAGGGCGGCGCCGTCGGCGAAGGTCTGGCCGAACAGCAGCTTGCCCCAGCCGCAGTCGATCGCGGCGTTGGCCTTGCGCAGCATGGGCACGTTCATGGCGACGCCCTCCCGTTCAAGAAGCCGAAAGGCCGATTACAGGCCGTGGGTCTGCAGCCAGAGCTCCAGCAGGCCGAGCTGCCAGAGCTTGGAGCCGCGCAGCGGGGTGATGTGCGACTCCGGGTCGGCGAGCAGCCGGTCGACATAGGCGTGGTTGAACAGGCCGCGCTCGGCGGCGGCGCGGTTGGTCAGCGCGGTGCGGACCATCTCCAGGTACGGGCCCTGCAGGTACTTCAGGGCCGGCACCGGGAAATAGCCCTTGGGGCGGTCGATCACCTCCGACGGGATGATCCGCCGCGCCGCCTTCTTCAGGATGCCCTTGCCGCTCTCGGCCATCTTCAGCTCGGCCGGCACCCGCGCCGCCAGCTCGACCAGCTCGTGGTCCAGGAACGGCACGCGCGCCTCCAGGCTGGCCGCCATGGTCATGTTGTCGACCCGCTTGACCGGGTCGTCGACCAGCATGATCGTCGTGTCCAGGCGCAGCGCCTTGTCCACCGGCCGGTCGGCGCCGGGCACGGCGAACATCCGCTCCACGAAGGCGCGGCTGTGGTCGGCGCCGCCGTGGAAGCGCGCATCCACGGTCGCCTCGTACTCCGCCTGGTCGCGGTCGAAGAAGACGCGCGCGTAGTCCCGCACCGGGTCGTTGGACTCCATCAGCGGCGGATACCAGTGATAGCCGGCGAACACCTCGTCCGCACCCTGGCCGGACTGGACCACCTTGAGGAACTTCGAGACCTCGCGCGACAGCAGGAAGAACCCGATGTTGTCGTGGCTGACCATCGGTTCCGACATGGCGGCGAAGCACTTCGGCAGGTTGGGCAGCACCGCGGCGGTTTCGACCGGCATCTTGTGGTGCACGGTGCCGAAGTGCTGCGCGACGATATCGGAATAGTGGAACTCGTCGCCGCGCTCGTTGCCGACCGTCTCGAAGCCGATGGAGAAGGTCTCCAGGCCGGAGGCGCCCTGTTCGGCGAGCAGGCCGACGATCAGCGAGCTGTCCAGGCCGCCCGAGAGCAGCACGCCGACCGGCACGTCGGCGACCAGCCGCCGCTCCACCGCCTTGCGCAGCGCCTCCAGGACCAGCTCCTCCCAGTCCGCCTCGCTGAAGGTCTCGTCGCCGGGGCGGGAGCCGACGTCCAGCCGCCAATAGGTCTCGATGCTGTTGCGCCCGTCTGGCTCGACGGTCATCAGCGTGGCCGGCGGCAGCTTCTCCACGCCGCGCAGGATGGTGTGCGGCGGCGGCACGACGGAGTGGAACGTCAGGTAGTGGTGCAGCGCCACCGGGTCGATGTCGGTGTCGATCCCGCCGGCCGCGGTCAGCGCCGGCAGGAACGAGGCGAAGCGCAGGCCGCCGTTGACCTTGGCCAGATAGAGCGGCTTGATGCCCAGGCGGTCGCGCGCCAGCACCAGCCGTCCGCTGTCGCGCTCGTGGATCGCGAAGGCGAACATGCCGTTGAAGCGCTCCACGCAGCGCGGCCCCCAGGCATGGTAGGCCTTGAGAATCATCTCGGTGTCGCCGTGGGCGAAGAACGCGTAGCCCATCGACTGGAGCTCGGCGCGCAGCTCCTTGTAATTGTAGATGCAGCCGTTGAACACGATCGACAGCCCCAGCACCGGGTCCACCATCGGCTGCTGCGAGGCGTCGCTGAGGTCGATGATCTTGAGCCGCCGGTGACCCAGGGCGACGCCGTTGTGGGCGACCATGCCGGCCCCGTCGGGCCCGCGCGCGGCCATCGCCTCGCCGCAGCGGATCAGGTCGCCCAGTTCGGGGGAAGTATTGTCGAAGCGGATTTCGCCATATATGCCGCACATCGTGGCCGGCCACCCGGTTGCCTGGGGAAGGAAACGGAACGCCGGGGACCGTAAGGGCCGCCCTACCGCGATGCAATCATTTTTGCCGAACGAGGCCAGATCTTGAGCAGAGTGCCCAGGAAGCGCCTTCGATGGGTGAAGAACCGTGCAAAGTCGTGCATGTTCATCGTGCAGATTGCCTTCTCGATGGGCATTATTCGACGCGCACCCGTTCGGGCCGCGGCGGTGCGGTGCGCGACTGCCGGGCGTTGAGTCCCGTTTTCGGCGGTTGCTGGCGCGCCGCGAGCCGCTAAAGTCGCCGCCGCTACGACGGACGGCATCGGAAGACGGAGGACGAGGACCATGGCGGGCGACAGACTGCGCATCGGCGTGCTCGGCGCGAGCGGCTACACGGGGGCCGACCTGGTGCGCCTGCTGCTGCGCCACCCGAACGCCGAGCTGACCGTGCTGACCGCCGACCGCCACGCCGGCCGGCCGATCGACGACGTGTTCCCGCACCTGGCCGGGTTCGGGCTGCCCTCCCTGGTCAAGGTGGAGGATGCCGACTGGTCGGCCGTGGACGTGGCGTTCTGCGCCCTGCCGCACGGCACCACGCAGACGATCGTGGCCGCCCTGCCGGGGCGCCTGAAGGTCGTCGACCTGTCGGCCGACTTCCGGCTGCGCGATCCGGCGGTCTATGCGCAGTGGTACGGCCACGAGCACCATGCGCCGGAGCTGCAGCCGGCGGCCGTGTACGGCCTGCCCGAGTGGTATCGGGAGCAGGTGCGCACCGCCCGGCTGGTCGCCAACCCCGGATGCTATCCGACCGCGGCGCTGATCGCCCTGCTGCCGCTGGTCGCCGACGGCCTGATCGACGCGGGCGAACTGATCCTGGACGCCAAGTCCGGGGTCAGCGGCGCCGGCCGCGGCCTCAAGGAAAACCTGCTGTTCTGCGAGACGGGCGAGGGCACCCACGCCTACGGCGTCGGCAGCCACCGGCACATGCCCGAGCTGGAGCAGGAGTTGGGTGCGGCCGCCGGCCGGGCGGTGACGGTGTCGTTCACGCCGCACCTGCTGCCGATGAACCGGGGCGAGCTGATCACCGCCTATGTCCGTCTGACCGGCGGGGCCGGGGCCGACGACCTGCGCACCGCACTGGCGCGGCGCTACGCCGAGGAGCCGTTCGTGCGCGTCGTGCCGCCAGGGGTATCGCCGGCGACCCGGCACGTGCGCGGATCGAACCTGTGCCTGCTCGGCGTGTTCCCCGACCGGCTGCCGGGCCGGGCCATCGTGATCTCGGCGATCGACAATCTGGTCAAGGGCTCCTCCGGCGAGGCGATCCACAACATGAATCTGATGTACGGACTGCCGGAGACCGCGGGGCTGGAGCAGGTGGCGCTGTTCCCCTAGGGTCACGGGCCGGTGCGCCGCGCGCCGGCTCCGGGCCCGCGCACCGCCCAGCGACAAACAGGGAGGACAGGCAATGTCCGCGGTGATTCTGCCCCATCACGGCATCTGGCCGACGATCCACGAGACCGCCTGGATCGCACCGACGGCGAGCGTGATCGGCGACGTGGAGATCGGCGAGGGCAGCGGCATCTGGTTCGGCTGCACCGTGCGCGGCGACGTCAACGTGATTCGCATCGGCGCCCGGACGAACATCCAGGACGGCACCGTCATCCACGTCACCACCGGCGGCCACGGCACCTTCATCGGCGACGGCGTGACCGTCGGCCACATGGCGCTGCTGCACGCCTGCACGATCGAGAGCGGCGCCTTCATCGGCATGAAGGCGTGCCTGATGGACGGCGTGGTCGTCGAGCCGGGCGGCATGGTCGCCGCCGGCGCCCTGGTCACGCCGGGCAAGCGGGTCGGGGCCGGGCAGCTGTGGGCCGGCAGCCCGGCCAGGCACCTCCGCGACGTGAACGACAAGGAACGCGACTTCATGCCGGTGTCCGCCGAGCGCTACGCCGGCCTGGCCCGGGAGTATCGGGCCCTGCAGGGCTAACGCCGGTCCCGTTCAAGGGCCTTCGCGTTCAGCACCGCGACTCCGCCGGCGATGACCGTTCGGCGGGGCGCGGGCCCGGGCGGCGCCATGCCTCGATCCCCGCACAGTGCTTCTCGTCGCGCCGGCGGCGGGGCGCCGGAATTGATATCCCTGCAAATTAACTGAATGTTGTCATGGGCGAACTTATTACGCGGGCAGCGCGGATTAAACAAAATCCGTGGAATTTGAATAGTTCCAGGATTAATGCAACATTAACTCTACAACTTAGGACAAAATTAACTTAGATATTAAGATAAATTCCGTTGAATTTTGCGGTGCATTCAGATAGCAGTATTCCCCGACAGCGGGCGTCGGCCGAAACCGGGATCACGAAAACAAGACCCGGGCGGCCACAGCTCAATCAAGAACACACAAACGTATCACGAGGCGAGATCATGCTTTCCGTAGTCCTTCCCTACGCCGGCGTGCTTCCCATGGTAGACGAGACCGCATACGTTGCTCCCGGCGTCATGCTGGTCGGCGACATTACCATCGGGCCGGACAGCTCTGTCTGGTTCGGGTCCGTGCTGCGTGCCGACACCGGCGCCATCCGCATCGGCGCGCGCTCCAACGTGCAGGACGGCAGCATTCTCCACGTCAACCACAAGCACCGGGGCGTGATCATCGGCGACGACGTGACCGTCGGTCACCAGTGCCTGCTGCACGCCTGTACGCTGGAAGACGGCAGCTTCGTTGGCATGCGCGCCTGCGTGATGGACGACGTGGTGATCGAGAAGGGCGCCATGGTGGCGGCGGGCTCGCTGGTCACCAAGGGCAAGCGGGTCGGCGCGGGCCAGCTGTGGGCCGGCAGCCCGGCCAAGTACGTGCGCGACCTGACCGACGAGGAGAAGGAGCGCATGACCATCCCCGTCGAGCACTATGCGGTGGTTGCCAAGGAATACCTCAAGGCCCGGCGCGACGCGGCGATGCCGGTCTGGTCCGCCGATCCGCGCGTCGCCGCCGGTTTCGGCACCTTCGACAGCCGGGGCGAGGGCCTGCCGCTCGATGCCGATGCCGATGCCGATGCCGGTCCGGGCAGGCCCCTGGCGCGCCGGCACGTGATCGCCGCGCACGGCCGCAGCGGCGCGGATGCCGCCGATCGGCACGGCGCGCGCCAGCCCGCCGACCGGACCAAGACGCGCCTGCACTGAACCGCGGCGCGGGCGGGGCCCTCGACGGGCGGCCGGGGCCGCCCGCGAGCCTCCGACTTATCGATCGGCCATCCCCGAAAAAAAGCAGGCGCCGCCTCCCGCAATGGAAGGCGGCGCCCGCATGTGTGCGTCACCGCGCGTCCGGCACGGCGGCGGCCCGCGGACCGCCGCCGGACGGTCGGGTCACACCCGCATGGCGACGTAGCTGCCCGGCGCGTCCTCGACGATCGGCAGCTTGCTGCCGCCGGGCTCGCGCGCCGGCACCTTGCCCTCGCCGAACTTGCCGACCCACTTGGCCCATTCGGTCCACCACGAGCCGGCGTGCTGCTTGGCGGTGGCGAACCACTCGTCGGGGTCCTTGGGCAGCTTGGTGTTGGTCCAGTAGCAGTACTTGTTGGCCGCCGGCGGATTGACGATGCCGGCGATGTGGCCCGACGCCGCCAGACAGAAGGTCATCTTGCCGCCGGCATGCTGGGTCAGGGCATAGGTGGACTTCCACGGCGCGATGTGGTCCTCGCGCGCGGACACCATGAAGCCCGGGGTGGTGATCCGGCCCAGGTCGATCGGCACGTCGTCCAGCACGACCGCGCCCGGCTCGATCAGCTTGTTCTCCTGGTAGAACTTGCGCAGGTAGAAGCTGTGCATCGCCGCCGGCATGCGGGTCGAATCGCTGTTCCAGTACAGCAGGTCGAACGGGAACGGATCCTTGCCGAGCAGGTAGTTGTTGACGACGAACGACCAGATCAGGTCGTTGGCGCGCAGCATGTTGAAGGTGGTGCCCATCTCCGCGCCGTCCAGATAGCCCTGCTCGTTCATCTTGGTCTCAAGCCCGGAGATCGTGGACTCGTCGATGAACACGCCGAGCTCGCCCGGCTCGGAGAAGTCGGTCATGGTGGTGAAATAGGTGGCGCTCTTGATCCGGTCGTCGCCCTTCGCCGCCATGTACGACAGCGTCACCGCCAGCAGCGTGCCGCCCAGGCAGTAGCCGATCGCGTTGACGTCGCGCTCGCCGGTGGCCTGCTCGATCACGTCGAGCGCGGTCAGCGGACCCTCGCGCATGTAGTCGGCAAAGCCCTTCTGGGCCAGCGTCTCGTCCGGGTTGACCCAGGACGTGACGAACACGGTGTGGCCCTCGTCCACCGCCCACTTTATGAAGCTGTTCTTGGGCCGCAGATCCAGAATGTAGTACTTGTTGATCCACGGCATGACGATCAGCAGCGGCCGCTTGTAGACCTCCTGGGTCGTCGGCGTGTACTGCAGCAGCTGCATCAGGTCGTTCTGGTAGACGACCTTGCCCGGCGTGACCGCGATGTTCTCACCGACCTTGAAGGCGTCGTAGTCGGTCTGCGAGATGCGCAGCATGCCCTTGCCGCGCTCCAGGTCGTGCAGCAGGTTCTCCAGCCCGCGCACCAGGTTCTCGCCGCCGCTCGACAGCGTCTCGCGCAGCACCTCGGGGTTGGTCATCACGAAGTTGGACGGCGCCAGGGCATCGACGAACTGCCGGGTATAGAAGTCGACCTTCTTGGCCGTCTTTTCGTCCATGCCCTCGATGCCCTGCACGGTCGACTGCATCCAGCGGGCGGTCAGCAGGTAGGACTGCTTGATGTAGTCGAACAGGGCGTTCTCGTCCCAGGCGGCGTCCTTGAAGCGCTTGTCGTCCTTGGTCGGGACGACCACGGGCTCGGCCTCCTCCCCCATCAGCCGCTGGGTGGTCCGCTGCCACAGCGTCAGGTAGTCGTTCCACAGGCTCATCTGCGCCTGCATCAGCTTCGCGGGGTCCGCCATCATCTTGGCGGTCATTTCGAAAAAGGCGTTGCCGATGTTGAGCGGATCGCCGGTACCCGGCTGCTCCGTCGCGGTGCGCTGCAGGAACTGACTGACCAGAGCCTGGCTGCGCCGGGCGATGTCGGCCATAGCCCGGCTCATCTTCACGGGATCCGGGAACTTGACCTCGCCGGTAAGCGGGTTCGTGTCGGTTGGGTTACCCGATTGCTGGGCCATGCCACTTTACCTCAGTCAGTGTTGGAGAGTTTGGTGTGCCTGCGGGCGGGGCCATCCTAACCGATGTCGACGCACCGGTCACCGGGCGTTTCCCCCAGGGCAGGCCGCTCTTGATGATTTGGCCGTTTTCATACACGATCACAACCGCATTTGCATAGCCTGTCTCGGCGTTTTTTGCCAGAGTGCGCGGCAATGCCGGGTCCGGCGCGGCAACAGCAGGGCATGATGGGTTCAACCAGTCCGATCCGGGGCGTTTGGGGCGCGTTTCGCGGCGCAAACGCCCGTTTGAAGAAGCTTGGCGGTGCCGTCGCGGTGCTCGGCGCCGCATCGGCCGTGCTCGCTGCGTGCGGTGGTGGCGGTTACGCCCGCCTGCCCGGCACGCCGTACGTCGCCGATGTCGAGCCGACGGTCAGCCGTCCGGCCTTCGCCCGCGCCCCGGGCGCCGAGGGCCTCGACGACCGCTCCGGCCCGGGGCTCGATGTGGCGCCCGACGAGACGCCCGCCGAGACGCCCGCCGGCGGCGCCGCCGCCAGGCCCGCCGACGACCTCGTCCCCGAGGACGAAGCCGGCGCGGATGACGTGGACCGGGGCGAAACGGATCTCGCCAGTCCCACGCCGATGGAGTAGACAGAGGGTTTCAGGTGTCGCCGCGCCGGAAAGGCGGCGGCGGTTTTTGTCGATTCGCTAGGGGGTTGTTGTGATCGACGCGGAGTTTCATCGCATCAAGCGCCTGCCGCCATACGTGTTTGCCGAAGTCAACGCCATGAAGGCCGCGGCGCGGGCCCGCGGCGAGGACATCATCGATTTCGGGATGGGCAATCCCGACAGCGCCACGCCGCGCCACATCGTCGAGAAGCTGGCCGAGGCGGTGCAGAACCCGCGCACCCACCGGTATTCCACGTCCAAGGGCATCCCCGGCCTGCGCCGCGCCCTGGCCGGCTACTACGCGCGTCGCTTCGGCGTTGAGATCGATCCGGAGACCGAGGCGGTCGTGACGATCGGCTCCAAGGAGGGGCTGGCCAACCTTGCGCAGGCGATCACCAGCCCCGGCGACATCATCCTGGTGCCGAACCCCAGCTACCCGATCCACATGTTCGGGTTCATCATCGCCGGCGCGGCGATCCGCAGCGTGCCGGTCGGCCCGGGCCTGGACGTGCTGGAGCAGCTCGAGCGGTCGATGCGCCACAGCGTGCCCAAGCCGACCGCGCTGGTGCTCAATTTCCCGGCCAACCCGACCACCCAGGTGGTCGACCTGGACTTCTACCGCCCGATCGTGGAGTTCTGCCGGGAGAACCGGATCTACATTCTGTCCGACCTGGCCTACGCGGAGATCTATTTCGACTGCCCGCCGCCGCCCTCGATCCTGCAGATCCCCGGCGCGCGCGACATCGCGGTCGAGTTCACCTCGCTGAGCAAGACCTACTCGATGCCCGGCTGGCGGATCGGCTTCGCCGCCGGCAACGCGCGGCTGTGCGCGGCGCTGGCCCGGGTCAAGTCCTATGTCGACTACGGGGCGTTCACGCCGATCCAGGTGGCCGCGGTGGCCGCGCTGAACGGGCCGCAGGACTGCGTGGAGGAGGTGCGCGAGCTGTACCGCAGCCGCCGCGACGTGCTGATCGAGGGGCTGGGCCAGGCCGGCTGGGACGTGGCGCCGCCGCCCGCCACCATGTTCGCGTGGGCGCCGATCCCGAAGCGCTTCTCCAACATGGGCTCGCTGGAGTTCTCCAAGCTGCTGTTGCGCCACGCCAAGGTCGCGGTGTCGCCGGGCGTCGCCTTCGGCGAGTACGGCGAGGGCCACGTCCGCCTGGCGCTGGTCGAGAACCGCCACCGCACCCGCCAGGCGGTGCGCAACATCCGCCAGTTCCTGACCAACGCCTCGCTCGACATCGAGGCGCCGGCCCCGCGCGAGCCGGCAACGGTCCCGTGATCGCGCCGGTCAAGGTCGGCGTCGCCGGCCTCGGCACGGTCGGCGCGGCGGTGCTCAAGGTGCTGCAGCAGCACGCCGACCTGCTCGCCCGCCGCTCGGGCCGGCGCATCGTGGTCGATGCCGTGTCGGCGCGCGACCGCCACAAGGACCGCGGCGTCGACCTGTCCGCCGTGCGCTGGTATCAGGACGCGGCGGCCATGGCCGCCGACCCGGAGGTCGACGTGGTCGCCGAACTGATCGGCGGCGCCGACGGCATCGCCCGCACGGTGTGCGAGACCGCCATCGCCCACGGCAAGCACGTGGTCACCGCCAACAAGGCGCTGCTGGCCGAACAGGGCGCGGCGCTGGTCCGCCAGGCGGAGGACGCCGGCGTCGTGCTGGCCTACGAGGCGGCGGTGGCCGGCGGCATCCCGATCGTCAAGGGTGTGCGCGAGGGGCTGGCGGCCAACGGCATCGCCTCGGTGTTCGGCATCCTGAACGGCACCTGCAACTACATCCTGACCGGGATGGAGGAGACCGGGCGCGAGTTCTCCGAGATGCTGGCCGAGGCGCAGAAGCTGGGCTATGCCGAGGCCGACCCGACCTTCGACATCGACGGCATCGACGCCGCGCACAAGCTGGCGCTGCTCGCCTCGCTGGCGTTCAACGGCGTGGTCGACTTCTCCACGATCCACGTCGAGGGCATCCGCCACGTCTCCGCCCTGGACATCCACTACGCCGAAACGCTGGGCTTTCGAATCAAGCTGCTCGCGCTGGCCCGGCTGAGCCCGGCCGGCGCCGACCTGCGCGTGCACCCGTGCATGATCCCGCGCACCTCGCCGCTGGCCTCGGTGCACGGCGTCTACAATGCGGTCGTGGCGCAGGGCGATTCGGTCGGGCAGGTGATGATGGAGGGCCGCGGCGCCGGCGCCGGCCCCACCGCCTCGGCCGTGGTCGCCGACCTGATCGACATCGTGCGCGGCCACCGCACGCCGGCCCTGGGCGCGCCCGCGGCGCAGCTGCACCGGCTCGTGCCGCTGGCCATCGAGCGCCGGCGCGGGGCGTACTACCTGCGGCTGATGGTCGTGGACCAGCCCGGCGTGATCGCCGAGATCGCCGCCTGCATGCGCGACAACGCCATCTCGGTGGAAAGCCTGCTCCAGCGCGGCCGCGCGCCGGGGGAGGCGGTGCCGGTCGTGATCGTCACCCACGATACCGAAGAGGCCCCGATGCGCCGCGCCCTGGACGCCATCGCCGCCATCGACGCCGTCCTGGAACCGCCCCGCCTGATCCGGATCGAGACGCTGGCGGAGTGATCCGACGCGACCGGCCGTTTTCCGGATGCCGACAAGCCAAGGTGTCCGCCTCCGCCGGCAAGGGCGAAGGCGGGCCGGTGGCTTAATCGGTCGCGGAACGGGGCTTCGGTATCGTGGGATCAGGCCTTGCGGCGGCAGCGGCGCCCCAGGAAGCCTGCGCCCAGAAGGCCGGTGACGGCGAGGGCAAGGGTTCCCGGCTCGGGAATGTCCGGCCTGTCCTGCAACAGGATGGAGGTGTCAATTCGGAAGGTCGACTGGCTCGTATGGCGCTCCGCAAAGAACAGGTCGAAACTGTACGTTTCGCCGACGGCCAGGCCGAGGGTGTCCAAATCGACGGATTCCGTCACAGCCTGGTGGACACCTCCAAGGTCGACAATGAGCTGTCCGTCGATGAACAGCCAAAGATCGTCATCGCCCGTGAAGGTGAACGTTTCGCCGCCCTGGTAGGTGAATTCGGAGTTTATCTCAAGAGTGAAGTGGAAATTGTGGTTTCTTCCCTGGTTTCCGCCCAGCTGGTTGTCGATCGGGAAAAAGCTCGAATCCGAGAACGTGAAAACGTTCGGGTCCGCTGTAATCGCATTGTCGAGAGTGATCGTTATCGGCGTGCTCCCAAAGACAAAATTATTGTTGTCGTTGCCGTACCAGTCGCGAAATCCGGGAGCGAAGTCGCCCGTGAATTGGGATGACGTCCCTGCGGCTACGGGATCGCCATCGGCGCCGAGAGCCGATTGCACAAGCCCGGTCTCCACGCCCCCGATAACGCCTTCCATATCCGGGTGCGCATCGCTGAAGTCCCTGACCGTTGCCGTGAGATCGAATGTTGCCGCGCCTGCCGGACCGGCCAGGGCGCCGAGCATGATCGCACTGATCGCTGCCGCAGGCGCACTGCGGCGGTTAAAGATGCCTGGGTTCATGACTGCCTCCTGTGTTCCCTGCAGTCCGAACAGCAATCCGCGGGCCAGAACGTCTGATCCGTCTGTATAATGCTTTGTATTGCGGGATCAGGCGGAAAGGAATACACCTGGACAGGTCATTCGATACGGGGTGCGCGTAAGCCAAGTCGAGAAAAGAACTATTTGGATAAATTAACACGATATGTTGCCGATTTGGCTGCGCGTTTGCCGTAAAACCAGAACGCGAGCCGAGCGTTTTTCGGTGCCGTCCGTTCAGGCGGCGGACCGGCGATCTGGACGAATGCCCCGGCTTCCGGGCGCGGCAAACGCTGACGTGGCAAGGCCTCAGGGGTTTTCTGTCAAAAATTATGACGCTTGCATGCGGTATTCATTAATGGGTAGCGAAACCTCAATGCACTGCGTTTACAGGGACTTTCCGGCACATCGATGCATGGAAGTCGTTTGATGGTCGTATAAAATCTTCCGACACTCGCTCGACAGAGTAAGTTGCAAAACTCGACGAAGGCGGGTCGCGAGCCCGATTCCATGTCGCGCCGATCGCTCTGCGCCGAATTGCGATCCTTCCCCCTCTCCCCTTCCTGAAACACCCGGCAATTCACGGCTTTCAGAGCTGGAGTTGGGCCAATAGAATAGCCGTCGCGGTCGGTTCAGGGACGCGGGAAATGCGCCAGGCCGCGCCCGCGGATCAAAAAGAGAAAGCCTGCATGGTTTTCGCCCAAAAGTTCAACAACAACAACAACAACACTCCGATCGGACCCGCCCTGCTCGGCGTCGAGACGTCGTTCGCCGGGCGCTGCTGGCGGCTGCGGGGGACGGACGAGCGGCTGGCGGCGGCGGTGGCGCAGCGGCACGGGCTGCCGGAGCTGGTCGGGCGGCTGCTCGCGGCACGCGGCGTGACGCCGGAGGCGGTGCCGGATTTCCTGGACCCGAAGCTGAGCACCGCGCTGCCCGACCCCTCGAGCTTCAAGGGCATGGACGCGGCCGCCGGCCGCCTGGCCGCGGCGGTCATGGGTCGAGAGCCGATCGCCGTGTTCGCCGACTACGACGTGGACGGCGCCTGCTCCGCCGCGGTCCTGGCGCGGTTCCTGCGGGCCGTCGGCGCGCCGCTCCGCCTCTACGTGCCCGACCGCGTTGCCGAGGGCTACGGCCCGAACGCCCCGGCGCTCGGCCGGCTGGCGGCGGAGGGCATCCGCCTGGTCGTCTGCGTCGACTGCGGCACCACCGCCCACGAACCGCTGCTCGCGGCGGCGGAGGCCGGGCTCGACGTGATCGTGCTCGACCACCACGCGCCGGAGGCGTGGCTGCCGCCGGCGGTGGCGGTGGTCAACCCCAACCGGATCGACGAGAGCGGCGCACACCGCCAGCTCGCCGCCTGCGGGGTCACGTTCCTGGCGGCGGTGGCAACCAACCGCGCCCTGCGCCGCGCCGGCCATTACCGGGGCCGGCCCGAACCCGACCTGCTGGCGCTGCTCGACCTGGTGGCGCTCGGCACGATCTGCGACGTGGTGCCCCTGACCGGGCTGAACCGGGCGCTGGTCCGCCAGGGCCTCAAGGTCATGGCCGGGCGCGGCAACGCCGGGCTGGCCGCGCTGGCCGACGCCGCGCGGGTGACGGAGAAGGTCGACGCCTACCATGCCGCCTTCCTGCTGGGCCCGCGCGTCAACGCCGGCGGGCGCATCGGCCGCGCCGACCTGGGCGCGCACCTGCTGGCCGGCGACGACCCGGTCGCCGCCGCCGAGATGGCCGCGGTGCTGGACACCGACAACGAGGGGCGCAAGGCGATCGAGGCCGAGGTCTGGCGCGCCGCGGTCGCCCAGGTGGAGGCGGCACGCGACCCCGCCCCGGTGCTGGTGGTGGCCGGGGACGGCTGGCATCCCGGCGTGGTCGGCATCGTCGCCGGCCGGCTGCGCGAGCGCTATCACCGGCCGGCCTGCGCGGTCGCGCTGGAGGGTGGTATCGGCAAGGCCTCGGCGCGCTCGCAAGCCTGGTTCGACATCGGGGCGGCGGTCATGGAGGCGCGCCGGGCCGGCCTGCTGATGACCGGCGGCGGCCACCCCATGGCGGCCGGCTTCCAGGTCGCCGCCGACCGGCTGCCGGCCCTGACCGCGTTCCTGGCGGAGCGGGCCCGCGCCGGCGGCGGCCCGCCGGTGCCGCTGCTGGAGCTGGACGGCACCCTGGCCGTGGCCGGCGCCAGCGCCGAACTGGCCGGGCGGATCGCCGCCCTGGGGCCGTTCGGCGCCGGCAACGCCGAGCCGCGCTTCGCGGTCCCGGCGGCGCGGCCGGTGCAGCCGCGCGTGGTCGGCAACGGGCACGTGGCGTGCTGGCTGGCCGGGGCCGACGGCGGCCGGCTCAAGGCGATCGCGTTCCGCGCGGCGGGGACCCCGCTGGGTGCGGCGCTGCTGGCCGGCAACGGTGCGCCGCTGCACCTGGCCGGCACCCTGCGCCTGGACGACTGGGGCGGCCGCCAGCAGGCGCAAATGCTGATCGAGGACGGGGCGGCGGTGTGGGGCGGCGGCTGACCGGCCCCCGGCGGCGGCGCCCCGACGCGTTGCAACGTGCATTTCGCCGCGGGCCTCGGTGGCGGTGCCCGTGCATCCGTGCTAGAACCGGCGCATCGCAGACAGGCGACCGCCGCGCGGGCGGCCGCCGCCGGATGGACGGGGACGGTGCCGGGGCGCCCGGCGTGCCCGTGCGGGCGGACGGGCCTCGGGGCCCGGCGGCTCTCCCCTTGTCGCAGAAGACCCGCCAAGATCAACGAGAGGAACGGATCCCATGCTGAAGGGCAACGTACTGGTCGCACAGGGCGGCGGCCCCACCGCGGTCATCAACCAGTCGCTGGTCGGCGTCGTCCTGGAGGCGCGCCGCATTCCGGGGGTTGACCGCGTCTACGGCGCCTATCACGGCGTGCGCGGCATCGTCGACGACAAGCTCGTCGACCTGACGCCGGAGACGACCCACAACCTGGAGATGGTGGCGCGGACGCCGGCCTCGGCCCTGGGCAGCACCCGCGACAAGCCGGACCTCAAGTACTGCAAGGAGATCCTGGAGGTCCTCAAGGCGCACGACGTGACCAGCTTCTTCTACATCGGCGGCAACGACTCGTCCGACACGGCGCGCATCGTCGCCGAGGAGGCGCAGAAGTCGAACTACCCGCTGCGTTGCGTCCACGTGCCCAAGACCATCGACAACGACCTGGTGCTGAACGACCATACGCCGGGCTTCCCGTCCGCGGCGCGCTTCGTCGCCAGCGCCTTCGCCGGGGCCAACCTGGACAACCGGGCGCTGCCCGGCGTCTACATCGCCGTCGTCATGGGCCGGCACGCGGGGTTCCTGACCGCCGCCGCCAGCGCCGCCCAGAAGTTCGCCGACGACGGGCCGCACCTGATCTACGTGCCGGAGCGGACCTTCTCGATCGACAAGTTCCTGGGCGACGTCAAGTCGGTGTACGACCGCCTCGGCCGCTGCATCGTCGCGGTGTCGGAGGGCATCCACGACGAGAGCGGGACGGCGATCATGTCCAAGCTGGCCAAGCAGGTGGAGCGGGACAGCCACGGCAACGTCCAGCTCTCCGGCAGCGGCGCGCTGGCCGACCTGCTGTCCGACCAGATCAAGGACGGCCTGGGCATCAAGCGGGTGCGCGGCGACACGCTGGGCTACATGCAGCGCTCGTTCTACGGCATTGTCTCCGACGTCGACCAGTACGAGGCCCGTGAGGTGGGCGAGAAGGCCGTGCACTTTGCCCACTGGGAGGATCGCAACGGCTCGGTGACGATCCGCCGGACCGGCCACTACTCGGTCGAGTACGTGCTGGAGCCGCTGGAGAACATCGCCGCCAAGACCAAGGTCATGCCCGACGAGTTCCTCAACGAGGACGGCAACAACATCACCGACGCCTTCCGGCTGTACCTGCGGCCGCTGCTCGGCTCCGGGGCGTTCGACATGGCGCGCCTGCGCAACTACCCGGTGCCCAGAGCGACCGCCGCCGAATAAGGGCGTTCGCCGATCGGACGGCGCCAGGGACGTGGCCGGCCGGCGCACAAACGGGCGCCGGCCGGCGCGGCTCTTTTTCGGGGTGACCGGCGGCGAGTGGCCGGGTCCGGCCGCGGACCGTCATGGGGGGAATCCGGCGGCGGGGCCAACGGTCGCAACGGCCGACCATGCGGCTTGATTTTCCGCCCCGCGCCGGCTAGGTCTTTGTCCACCGACCCCTTCGTCTAGAGGCCTAGGACACCGCCCTTTCACGGCGGCAACACGGGTTCGAATCCCGTAGGGGTCGCCAGCGGTTTGCCCACCTGCCCGACGCAACTCCGCTGTTGCGGCCGTTTGTGGTGCTGGACATGACCACGGACCGGACTTTTCTATGCTATGCTGAGGGGCTTGGGGACCGCTGGGAAGCGGTTTGCCTCGATCTCGACATTGCGGTCCAGGGGTGTTCGTTCAACGATGTGCAGACGCGGCTGACCGAGGCCGTGGGCGACTATTTTGCGTACGTGGAAACCCTGCCACCGACCGAACGGCAGACGTTCTACTGTCGGCGCGTGCCTTTCCTGGTCCGGTGTTGCTTTATTTGGCGGTTTCTCGCGGGCGCCTGGAACGCACGACATGATGCCGGCAGCGGTCGCGGCGAGTTCACCATCGCCTGTCCGGCGTGACATTCCGTCAATTCATTGCGGTTCTTGAAGCGAACGGCTTCACTGTTGTCCGGCAAAAAGGCAGCCACCGCCAGTACGAAGGTTTTCATTCGGGCCGGCGCTGGCTCGTCACCGTGGCGCCGCATTCCCTTTCCGACGACATCCTGCCCAACACGCTCGCCTCGATGATCCGGCAGAGCGGGCTTTCAAAGCGAGTATTCAAATAGCGCGGCAGACCCCGAGGCTGGGCTGCCAAGCCCGGCATCGGCTACGCCGGGGGGCCTCGAGCCGGGCGGCGCGGCCCAGCCTGTACAAGGCGCGCTTGTCCTGCCAATAGGCGCGCCGGTATAGTTTTGCGGGATGACGCGGGTCCCCGCGGACCCGGCAGCCGTCGCCATCACTGCGTATCGGCGTGTGGAGCGGCGATGTCTTGATGCCGCCGCGTGCCGGACCGGCCGGGAGCGTACCGGATGAAAAGGACGACAGCCGACATCGGCCGGGCGCGGACGGCCGAGCGGGAGCGGCCGGCGGTGCGGAAGTCGTCGATCGCCGCGCGGGACCGGATCAATTACGACATGCTCCGGCAGCAGGCCGGGCGCCGGTCGCCGGCGGCGCTGGACGCGTACGTCCGGGACGAACTTGGCCCCTGGCTGGAAATCCTCTGGTGCGAGGCCTACGAGCGGACCGTCCCGGGGGCGGAAATCCTCGTCGTGACGCTGGACACGTTCACCTACCTGTTCGACCTGGACCGCGAGCGCGCCATTGGGGTCTACGGGGTCATGACCGGCAAGAACGCCGCGCCGCGGCCGAAGTCGCGCATGCGCGGCCATCCCAAGGCCGCGGGCCGGCACTGGCACCGCGGCCACATGATCCCGCATTCCGGCCACGGCGGCACCGACATCAACCTGTTCGACCAGAGGGGCGCCATCAACGTCGGCGCGTTCCGCGTCCTGGAGAACCTGGCCGTCGCCAACGAGGGCTCGTTCTATTTCGTGCGCCTGATCTACAACCGCGGCAGCCGGCTGCAGCGCCCCGACTGGGTCGAACAGGGGCTGATTCGCAAGACCGTGCCGCCCAGGATCGACATCGCGCTGTTTCCGAATTGACCGGCTGACCGGCCGCCGGCGACAGTGCGCGGTCGGGCGCGGTGGCGCCGCGGCGGCCGACGCGACCTTGGGGCGGCGGGGGAAGGCGGCATGGCGGCACGGATACACCTCAACCCGGGCAGTCTCGGCGCGGCGCTGGCTGCCGGCCTCGTCTGGGCGATCCTGGCCTTCGCGCCCGCGGCGGCGCAGCAGAGCAGCATCGACCGGGTCACCGTGCATGAGGAGACCCGCGACCGGGTCGTCCTGACGGTCGAATACACCTATGACGGCGGGCAGGGCGACACGGCGTTTCTGTCGGCGGTCATGGCGAGCGACGGCGAGGTCTCGCCGCACTACGCCTACCGCCCCGGCCGGGTGACGCCGGGCCGGCATCGCGCGCGCGTCACGCTGGGCACGAACGCGGACGCGCCGGACCTGTTCGCGTCGAACCAGATCCGGGTGCGCATGTACGACCGCGACGGCGAGCCGTTTCTGACCCGCACCCTGCACTACCCGAAGACCTGGAGCCGGCCCGGCGCGGCGCTGCGGCCGGTCCTGACACTGGCCGAGCCGGCGCTGCCGGAGGACGGCCCGCCGGCCGTTGACCGGCCGCAGCGCCGGATCCTGCCCGACGGCTCGGTCGAGGTGCGCCTGCCGGACGGTACGGTGCAGCGGCTGTCCGAGGGCCGTATCGTCGTCGTGCGGCCCGATGCGCCGGAGCAGGTCATGCTGTTCCAGAACGCCCAGCCGCCGACGCCGCCGGCCGCGCCGCCCGATCCGGCCGAAAGCGCGTGGCTCGAGGCCATGTCGGAGCGGCTGCTGGAGATCATGCGCCTGCTGGTCGGCGGCCACGAGCCGTCGATCGAGAACTATCTGGCGCAGGAGGGGGCCGACTGGTCGCCGTACCGGCGCATCGACGCCCGCACCCAGGCGATCGACTGGCTGGTGCGGCCGTGACCCGGCAAGGCAGGTCGCGGCGGGTGCGGCTGGGCATGGCGCTGGTGCTGGCGCTCGCCGCCGGTCCGGCCGCGGGTCAGGCCATTCCCGGTGCCGCCGACCGGCCCGCCGGCGAGCCCGATGCCGAGACGGCGCAGCGGCGGCTCGACGACTTCCAACTCGACCGCGGCGAAACCCCGGCCCTGCCGCACGCACCGTCCGCGGAGGCGATGGACGAGGCCACGGCGGCGGCCTACCGCGAGTCGTTGCGCGCCTACTACGCCTATCGCATGGCCGGCTACGACCACCGGCTGCGCGTGTTCGAATGGCAGAACCTGTCGACGAAGATCATCTTCGTGGTGGTGCTGCTCCTGGTGTTCCTGGGCATCTATTTCGCGGCGATCCAGTTCCACGTCGGCCTGCGCCGCCGCGGCCCGGACGGCCACCCGCCGCCGCACGAGGAGAGCAGCGAGATCGCTCTGTCGTTCAAGGGCCTGCGCATCCGCTCGCCGGTGCTGGGCGTGATCGTGCTGACCATCTCGCTGGCGTTCTTCTATCTGTACCTGGTGTACGTCTACCCGATCGAAACGGTGTTCTGAGGCGGCGCGGGGCTGCGGGCTGGGGCCGGGCACGGCAAAGCCTGATCCCACGAGAATCATGGGGCTCTTCGAAGCCGACCTCCAAGATCCGCTCCGCGGTCAGCCGCTCCGGAAAAATCGCCACACTGTTGCACGCGAGCCGTGCACTGCGGGCAATGATGGCCTGACAATTCAAAGCGCCGACTTCCGGACGGGGTCTCCGGTTCGCCCGAGAGTGCTCCATGTCGATGCCGAGCAAAGCGGTCGACCGTCGATATATACATCTTATTCCCGACCATCTGTTTCCGATCGGAGCCGGATTCCGACGAGGGACGCAAAAACGTCTTGAAATTTGTTGTATTGCCCGACTTGAACAGTGCCCGCGGGACAGAGCATGAACGCCGCGCGCAAATGCTTGATTTATCGACGGCGGCTTGCGGCGCGGCCCAAAAATGTGGTGCTAAATTATGCAACATAATCCATTATAATACTTGACTTCTGCCCATTTCCTGCGCTGACAATGCCCCATGTTCGTGCGGGAAAAGACCATCAACGGCTACACCTACCTCTACCTCGTCGAGAGCGTGCGCGAGGGCAAACGCACGCGCCAGCGCATCATCAAGAACCTGGGGCGCAAGGAGGCGGTGCTGGCCGGCGGCGACCTCGAGCGCCTGCTGGCCTCCGTCGGCCGCTTTGCCGAGCGCAGCCAGGTCCTGTCGCGGCTGGAGGCGGGCGACAGCGCGGGTTTGCGCTGCCGCCGCATCGGCCCGCCGCTGCTGTTCGGGCGGCTGTGGGAGGAGACCGGCTGCCGCGCCGTGCTCGAGG
>Ga0081528_100423_pt1 | contig 22491 bp, 25 predicted proteins | sample HotLakmasection4_FD_71011 | JGI IMG/M metagenome (GOLD analysis project Ga0081528, IMG submission 71011) | Hypersaline microbial mat communities from Hot Lake, Washington, USA - Section #4 (SPADES assembly) (version 2) | ecosystem: Environmental > Aquatic > Non-marine Saline and Alkaline >...
TGCCGAGTTTCGGCCAGGGCCCGCCCGGCGGCTCCCCCGGGCCGCTCGACCCCGCCCCGGCGCAACCACCGACCGGCGACACCGGCAGATGCCGGCCGAGAATACCCGCGAGCCAAGCGCGCGGCTCGATCGTCGCGGGATCGAACCGCTCGGCCTCGGCAAACACCGCGAGATAGGTCTGGACGAGTGCATGGTCGGCGTCGGCGCGCGCGCTGGTGGCGGCGACGGCACGGCCGTAGAGGTCGGCTGCGGTCAGCTCGTAGAGGGCTTTCAGCGCCGGCCGCTCGTCCCGCCCACAGGCCGCGATCAACGACACCAAGTCGGCGCTCGGCGGCATGGACGAGGGGGTGCGCTGCTCTGTCGTCTCGCTCGGCGTCATCGCTGGACAAGCCACTCCCATTTACGCAAACAGAGGCCGCAGGCGGCCGTTCAGGCCAGCTGCCGGCAGGCTGGACCATGCCTCGCCGCCGCAGCGCCCGCTCAACCGATTGGACAGATCGCATATGTCGCTCGACAAGGCTACCGTCAGAAGGATCAGCGAGCTCGCCCGAATCGAGGTGCCCGACGCCGACCTCGAGCCTTTGGCCCAGGAGCTCTCCGCCATCCTGGGGTGGATCGAGCAGCTCGGCGAGGTCGAGACGGGCGATGTGGCACCGCTCCGCTCGGTGATGCCGATCACCCATCCCTGGCGCGAGGACGTGGTCGATGACGGCAACCAGCAGGCGGCCATCACCGAGAATGCGCCGAGCAGCCATGACGGCTATTTCGTCGTCCAACGGGTGGTCGAGTGATGACCGCGCTCACCGCCCTCGGCCTCGCCGAGGCCAAGCGCCGCCTCGCATCGCGCGAGATCTCGGCGACGGAGTTGGCGCAGGCGCATCTGGACGCCATGGAGCGGGCTCGGGGCCTGAATGCCTTCATCACCGAAACCCCGGAGTTGGCGCTGTCGATGGCAGCGGCCGCCGACGCGCGGCTGGTGAAAGGCGAGGCCGGCCTGCTCGAGGGCCTGCCGATCGCGATCAAGGATCTCTTCTGCACCGAAGGCGTGTCGACGACGGCGGGCTCGCACATCCTCGACGGCTTCACCCCGACTTACGAATCGACCGTGACCCGCAACTTGTGGGCCGCGGGTGCGGTCTCGCTCGGCAAGACCAATCTCGACGAGTTCGCCATGGGCTCGTCCAACATGACCTCGTATCACGGGCCCGTCCGCAATCCCTGGACCAAGCCCCAGGACAACGCTGCCCTGGTTCCCGGCGGCAGTTCCGGTGGCTCGGCTGCCGCCGTCGCCGCCCGGATCGCGCTCGCCGCCACCGGCACCGACACCGGCGGCTCGATCCGCCAGCCGGCGGCGTTCTGCGGCATCACCGGCATCAAGCCCACCTACGGCCGCTGCTCGCGCTGGGGCATCGTCGCCTTCGCGAGCTCGCTCGACCAGGCGGGGGCGTTCGGTCGCACTGTCGAAGACACCGCCCTCTTGCTCCAGGCGATGGCCGGCTACGACCCCAAGGACAGCACCTCGGCCGATCTGCCGGTGCCGGACTGGACCACCGCTCTATCGGGCAAGGTGAAAGGGCTCAGGATCGGCATTCCCGCCGAGTACCGGGTCGACGGCATGCCGACGGCGATCGAGGAGCTGTGGCAGGCGGGTGCCGACTGGCTGCGGGCAGAGGGGGCGGAGATCGTCGAGATCAACCTGCCGCACACCAAATACGCGCTGCCGACCTACTACATCATCGCTCCCGCCGAGGCCTCCTCCAACCTCGCCCGCTACGACGGCATGCGCTACGGGCTCCGGGTCGAGGGCGAGAATCTCAAGGCGACCTACGAGAAGACCCGTGCCGCCGGCTTCGGGGCGGAGGTCAAGCGGCGGATCATGATCGGCACCTACGTGCTGTCGGCCGGCTACTACGACGCCTACTACCTCAAGGCGCAGAAGGTCAGGCGGCGAATCGTCGAGGACTTCGAAGCGGCCTTCGAGAAGGTCGACGCGATCCTCACGCCGACTGCCCCCTCGGCGGCCTTCCGCGTCGGCGAGAAGATGGACGACCCGGTGGCGATGTATCTCAACGACGTCTTCACCGTGCCGTCCAGCCTCGCCGGATTGCCGGCGATGTCGGTGCCCGCCGGCTTGTCGGCCGACGGCCTGCCCTTGGGTCTGCAGCTGATCGGCCGGGCCTGGGACGAGCAGACCGTGCTCGATGCCGGTCTGGCGCTCGAGCGTGCTGCGGGGTTCGAGGCTTTGCCGTACGGCTTGCTCTAGCGGCGCCCGGCAGCCCTCGGGCTACACGCGCAACGAGCGGTAGAGCTCGATCGTGGTAGCGGCGATCGCGTCCCAGCTGAAGTGATCGACGGCGCGCTTGCGGCCGGCCTTGCCCATCCGGGCGCAGAGTTCGGGATCGGCAGAGAGGCGGTTGATCGCACGGGCGAGGCCGGACGAGAAGGCGGCCGGCTCGACCGGCTCGAAGGTTCCGGGCAATAGCTCGAGATCGACCAGAAGCCCGGTCTCCTCGGGCACCACGACCTCGGGAATGCCACCGACCCGCGACGCCACGACGGCGGTCTCGCAGGCCATCGCCTCGAGATTGATGATGCCGAACGGCTCGTAGACCGACGGGCAGCAGAACACCGCCGCATGCTCGTAGAGTTGGATGACATCGGCGCGCGGCAGCATCTCGCTGATCCATTTCACGCCGGGCCGTGCGGCGCTGACCTCGGCCACCCGGGCCGCCATCTCCCGGCCGATCTCCGGCGTGTCGGGTGCGCCGGCACAGAGCACGATCTGCAAATCGGGGTCGATCTCGGGGATCGCGTCGACCAGGTGAATGATCCCCTTTTGCCGGGTGATCCGGCCGACGAACAACAGATAGGGGGTGGTCGGATCGACGCCGAGCCGCTCCAGCGCATCCGTCCGCCCCGTCGGGCGGTATTCGTCGGGATCGATGCCGTTGTGGATCACGTGCACGCTGGCGGGTGAGACGTCGAACAGCCGAAGCACGTCCTCCCTGGTCTCGCGCGAGACGGCGACGATGGCGTCGGCGTGCTCCATCGCGATCCGCTCCATCCAGCTCGACAGGTGGTAGCCGTTGCCGAGCTGCTCGACCTTCCACGGCCGCAGCGGTTCGAGCGAGTGGATGCTGAGGACGAAGGGAACGTCCCAGAGCCGGCTCGCGACGAGCCCGCCCATGTCGGTGTACCAGGTGTGGCAGTGGACGATGTCGGCGTCGATCGTGTCCTTGGCCATCGCCAGCGAGCGGTGGAAGGCATCGAGCGCACCCGCGAACCGCGGGTCCGTGTTCTCCTTGGCGGCCGCCCAGGGCGGATAGCCCCGCACACTCAGACCCGGCTCGCTGCCGTGCTGATTGCCGAAGCAGCGCACATCGACCTCGATGTGCTTGGCCATCGCCCGGCTCAGATATTCGACATGGACACCGGCGCCACCGTAGACGTTCGGTGGATACTCGTTGGTGAGCAGCGTCACCTTCCTGATGTCCGTCACCGCGACCTCCCTCGATCCGTTGTCGTCAAAGCCTCACCGGCGGCCCGCGCCATCATCGCACCGGCCGAAGCATCCGCCAACGGGGTCCGTCGCGACGGCAGACGGCGCCATCGCGCGTCCCCGGCACACCGAGGCCGGACAACACCACCGAGCGGGCCGGGCCCTCGGTCACGGCAGCCGCTGCTGCACGGCTCGAGGGTCGGCCGGCGTCAGGCCGGCGATCTCCAACACCAGCTTGCGGCGGATCGCCTCGACGATGGCGTCGGGATGGCGGACGGTCATGACGAAGGACAAAGGGCCGCCGATCAAGGCGTCGGCGAAGTAGCGGTCGAGGGTGGCGATATCGTTCTCGGCGCGCGGGCTGGTGCGGAGCACGACGGCGAGCGCGTTGATGGTGATACCACTGGCCAGCGCCTCGGCCCTGGCAGCGGCGAGCGGCCGGCCGGCATTGTTGGCTTCGTCGCCGGCGATGTCGATGATCCGCCGCAGCCCCGCGTAGTCGTTCTCGTCCAGCATCTCCCGCGCCCGATCGAGCGCGCCGGAAATCGAGGTGCGGTTGCCGCCGAGCGGCGGGGCGGCCTCGATCGCCGTGGCCGCGGCCGCCGCCGTGGCCGCGTCCTCGATCACGGTCCAGGGCAGGATGACGCGCTGCAAATAGGGGTCGGACCACTCGAAATAGGTGACGGCGATCCGCCCGTGCAGGCCGCGTCGGATCGCGCGCAGCACGTCCGGATGACGCAATGCCTCGAAATGCCCGCGCCGCTGCAGGTAGCGCTCGCCCATGTCCATCGAGTTCGAGATGTCGGCGGCGAGCACCAGTTCGACGTCGACGTCGATTCGCGCGGCCTCGATCTCGGCTCTGGCCGCCCCGGCAATGGCGAGGAAAGCGGCGGCGAGGAAAGCGGAGATACGCTCGGGCGACGGCATGGCCCGATTCCGGTCGTTGGGTCCTGGCTCGCAGACTGGGTCGGACGTCGCGGGCGGTCAATCGAAAGCGAGCAATGCCGATCGTCGATGCGGATATGGTCAGCGCCGGCTTCGCCGGCTACACAAGCAGCCGAGCGGCAACCTCGGAAACGGACGAGCATGAGCTACACCATCGACGGCAACACCGGCACCTGGGAGATCGTCTGCGGGCTCGAGGTGCATGCCCAGGTGACCTCGAACGCCAAGCTCTTCTCGGGTGCCTCGACGGCCTATGGTGCCGCCCCCAACACCCAGGTGAGCCCGGTCGATGCCGGGATGCCCGGGATGCTGCCCGTCTTGAACGGGGCTTGCGTCGAGCAGGCGGTCAAGACCGGGCTCGGGTTCGAGGCCGAGATCAACCGTGAATCGATCTTCGAGCGCAAGAACTACTTCTATCCCGACCTGCCGAACGGCTACCAGATCAGCCAGTACCAGCACCCGATCGTCGGCAAGGGTCAGCTGTTGATCGATTTTCCCGACGGCAGCACGAAGCCGATCGGCATCACCCGGCTGCACCTCGAGATGGATGCCGGCAAGTCGCTGCACGACCAGCGCGAGGGCGAGACGCTGATCGACCTGAACCGGTCGGGCGTGGCGCTGATGGAGATCGTCTCCGAGCCCGACATCGCCTCGCCCGAGGAGGCGGTGCTCTACATGCGCAAGCTCCGCTCGATCCTGCGCTATCTCGGCACCTGCGACGGCAACATGGAGGAGGGCTCGCTACGCTGCGACGCCAACGTCTCGGTCCGCCGGGTCGGCGACACGACGCTGGGCACGCGTTGCGAGATCAAGAACGTCAACTCGATGCGTTTCGTCGCCAAGGCGATCGAATACGAGGCGAAGCGGCAGATCGAGCTGCTCGAGAGCGGGCAGAAGGTCGTCCAGGAGACCCGGCTGTTCGATGCCGCCAAGGGCGAGACGCGCTCGATGCGCGGCAAGGAGGAGGCGCACGACTACCGCTACTTCCCCGACCCCGATCTCCTGCCCGTCGTGTTGCCCGATGATTTCGTCGAGCGGCTGAAGGCGACGCTGCCGGAACTGCCCGACAAGAAGAAGGCGCGGTTCATGGCCGAGTACGGTCTCTCGGCCTACGACGCGGGCGTGCTGGTCGCCGAACGGGCCGCCGCCGATTATTTCGAGGCGGTGGCGAAGGGGCGCGACGGCAAGCAGGCGGCGAACTGGGTGATCAACGAGCTCTTCGGCCTTCTGGGCAAGGCCGGCAAGAGCATCGGCGAGAGCCCGATCTCGGCCGAGCACCTGGGCAAGCTGCTCGATCTGTTGCAGACCGACACGATCTCCGGGCGGATCGCCAAGGACGTCTTCGCCATCATGTTCGAAACCGGTGGCGATCCCGAGGCGATCGTCGAGGAAAAGGGCCTGAAGCAGGTCACCGACACGGCGGCGATCGAGGCGATCGTCGACGAGGTGATCGCCAAAAACCCGGGCCAGGTCGCGACGTATCAAAAGAATCCCAAGGTGATCGGCTGGTTCACGGGCCAGGTGATGAAGGCCACGGGCGGCAAGGCCAACCCGCAGGTGGTGGGCGAGATCCTGAAGGCGAAACTGCCGCCGGTGGGGTGATGCGCTCGCCTGTAGCCTGACGTTGCCAATCATGGGCAAATCTGACTACACTGTCCCATGACGGTGACTCGGCCGATCTCGTGGATCAAGGCCGCGCGCAAAGCGTACGACGACTTCCCGGTTCCGGTACAGACCGCGACGTTGCGGGCACTGACTATTGCCGCCGAAGGGCAGAAAGCGGACAACGCCAAGCCGCTGATCGGGCTGGGCCCGGGTGTCTTGGAGATCGTGCTGCGCTTTCGGACCGATGCCTACCGCGTCGTCTACGCGACGCAGATCGGTGACGAACTCTGGGTGGTGCACGCCTTCCAGAAGAAATCGAAGTCGGGCATCAAGACGCCAAGACTGGAGATGGCTGTCATCGAGGCGCGGATTAAACGTCTGAGGGAGCTGCTCGGATGAGTTCCGAAATTGAGGAAATTGAAATCATCCGTGGCTCGGGCAACGTGTTTCGTGATGTTGGGCACCCGAACCCCGACGTCGAGCAACTCAAGTCCGTTCTGGCGGCGCAAATCATCGCCGTCATGGACGCACGTGAGCTGAGTACGCGTCGGGCCGAGGCCATCACTGGCATTGCCGCGGCTGATTTCTCACGGATCCGCAAGGCGAAGCTCGATCGCTTCACGATCGACCGGCTGATGACCATCCTCGGCCGTTTCGACCAAAAGGTCGATGTTCAGGTCTCGGTCGGCCCCCGCGAGCGAAACGCGCTGCAACCTGCTTAAGGCCCCGCATTGACCACGCTCTACCTCGACGCCGACGGCTGCCCGGTGAAGGACGAGGCCTATCGTGTCGCCGAGCGCTATGGCCTGCACACTTATGTGGTCGCCAATGCCTGGCTGCGGGTGCCGGAGACGGCGACCATCGAGCGGGTGACGGTGGGCGACCGGCTCGACGAGGCCGACGACTGGATCGCCGAACGGGCCGGGCCCGGCGACATCGTCGTCACCAGCGACATCCCGCTCGCCGACCGGGCGATCAAGGCCGGTGCGAAGGTGGTGACGCCGGACGGCCGGGTGCTCGATGCGCGGACCATCGGCGACGTGCTCGCGACCCGCAACCTCATGACCGAACTGCGCGAGGCGGGCACCATCCGCGGCGGCGGCCGGCCGTTCGGCAAGGCCGAGCGCTCGCGCTTCCTCGAGGCCTTGGATCGCGTGGTCGTCGCGATACGGCGCGGGCGCTGACGAGCCGTCTCGAAAGGTGCTGCGCCGGCACGAAAGTTGCTTTTCGTTGATAAACTTTCACAGTCGGGCGTTACCTTCCAACCGGCGTTCGCCTACATTCTCCCGTGCAGGCGTCGTTTCGGGTCATCGGCAGAACGAGGGCGGGGTTGGGCGATGGATCAGGCGACCGGAAGAGCGATCGAAGATTTCGTCAAGCGCCTCGGCGCGGATGCCGAACGGGCCCTGCAGGCCATCACCGGCACAACGGCGAACACACCCTGGGCGAGTTTCCAGCGGCCCGGCGATATCGTGCTGACCCGCGGCCGGCGACCGGTGAGTCACCTCAACGCCATGGTGCAGTCCATCCTCGAGGGCGGCATCGCGCGGGCCACGCATGCGATGATGGTCGCAACTCCAGGCTACTACGTGGACGCCAGCATCCGCTTCGGCGTGACCGTTCTGCCGGCGCATCTCTTCTGCATCGACGGGGTCGTCGAGCGGCTCCGTGCGGCGGCAGCCGGCGAGACGGCGACGCCGGTCACGCCGATGTGGCGCCGGCGGCTGGTCGGGGCGTTCCGCCATCCGGATTTCGCCAGCCGGCCCGAACGGCACGAGGCGCTGACGCGGGCGATCGCCGAGCAGCTCGGCCAACCCTACAACCTGCGCTTCATCTTCAAGCGGGTGACGACACCCGACGATGATCGCACGGCCTTCTGCTCGGAACTCGTGGCGCGCACCTTCGCCAAACTCGGCCTGCCCATCGTCCCCGATCGCCGCTTCGCCACGGTCCTGCCGCACACCCTCATGCGTAGCCTGCGCAACCAGGGGTGGGTCGACGTCAGCGACGACTATCGCGCCGGCCTGCCGCGCGCTTTCGCCGCCTGAGCGGCCTCAATAGCCGGTCGGGCGCCAGACGTCGGGGACGTGACGCGGCAAGCCGAAGCGGTCGATGGTCACGAGATCGAAGCGGCATTCCAGCTCGGCCAATTGCGGCTGCTCCTTGAGGTACCAGCGTGCCGCTGCGGCGATTCGCCGCTGTTGCTGGGGGCCCAGCGAATAGAGGGCGAGCTCGGTGGTGCGCCGGCCCTTGACCTCGACGAAGACGAGACAGCGGCCGCGGCGGCAGACCAGATCGATCTCGCCGAAGCGGTTGCGCAGCCGCCGTGCGAGCACCCGATAGCCCTTGAGCCCGAGCCAGAATGCGGCGAGCCGCTCCGCGGTTCGACCGAACCGTTCCGTCGTCCGGCTGCCCATCGCTGCACCCGCCGCTAGCCCCAACCTAGGGGTGATCTAGGCGCACCGGGATCGCGCTTGCAAGCTCAGCCGTGATGGATGGCGATGGTCTTGAGCTGGCTGAATTCGTAGAGCGCCTCGAAGCCCTTTTCGCGCCCGTGGCCGGAGCGCTTGACCCCACCGAACGGCAGCTCGATGCCGCCGCCGGCACCGTAGCCGTTGACGTAGACCTGCCCCGCCCGGAGCCGGCGGGCGACGCGCAGCTGGCGACCACCGTCCCGGGTCCACACCCCGGCAACGAGACCGTAGGCGGTGCCGTTGGCGATGCGCACGGCATCGGCCTCGTCGTCGAACGGGATGGCGGCGAGGACCGGGCCGAAGACCTCCTCTTGCGCCAGCACGTGGTCGGGAGGGACCGGACCATAGAGCCTGGGGGGCGTGTAGAAGCCGCCCGCCGGCAGGTCGGCCGCGAGCCGGCCCTCGGCGAGCAGTGGCAGATCGGCCGCGCGCTCGACGAAGCGGGCGACCCGCTCGTGTTGCTGGCGGTTGATCAGTGGGCCGAGGTCGAGGTCCATGGCATGCGTGCCGACCCGAAGCGCCGAGAACCGCTCGGCGAGCTTCGCCGTCACGCCCTCGAAGGCGGAACGCTCGATCAGCACCCGGCTGCCGGCCGAACAGGTCTGCCCGGCGTTCTGGATCACGGCATTGGTGATGATCGGCAGGGCCTTGTCGAGATCGGCATCGGCGAAGACCACCTGCGCCGACTTGCCGCCGAGCTCCAGGGTGCAGCCGATGGTCCGCTCGGCCGCCGCCTTCTGGATCAGTGTCCCCACCTCGGGGCTGCCGGTGAACGAGACGAAGTCGATGTCCGGGTGGTGGGCGAGGGCCGCCCCCGCCTCCTCGCCGATGCCGGTCACGACGTTGAGCCCGCCCGGCGGCAGGCCGCAGTCGAGGGCCAGTTCGGCGACTTCGAGGCAGCTGAGCCCGGCGTCCTCGGCGGGCTTGAGCACGCAGGCATTGCCCATGGCGATCGCCGCCCCGACCGAGCGGCCGAAGATCTGCGCCGGGTAGTTCCAGGGGATGATGTGGGCGGTGACGCCGTGCGGCTCGCGGATGCCGGTGACCAGCCAGTCGTTCAAAAACGGGATCTGCAGGCCGTGCACCTTGTCCGCGGCACCGCCGTAGAACTCGAGGTAGCGGGCGAGGCAGGTGATGTCGGTCGCTGCCTGCTTGGTGGGCTTGCCGCAGTCCATGGCCTCGAGGGCGGCGAGCTCGCCGTGCCGGTCACGCACCGCCTCGGCCATGCGCGAGAGCACCCGGCCGCGCTCGGTGGGCGTCATCCGGCCGTAAGCGCCCGTTTCGAGCGCCCGGCGGGCTGCGGCCACCGCGGCATCGACCTCGGCCGTGCCGGCCCGCGCGACCGAGGCGAAGGGCGTGCCGTCGGCGGGGCAGATCATCTCGAACCGCCTGGCGTCTGCCGCCGGCACCTCGCGGCCGTCGATCAGGCAATCGTAGCGGCGCATCGCGCACCTCCCCCCGGTTCTTGCGAAAGTTGCCCTGTTGTGGCTCCTGCAGGCCTCATGAGCAAGGACAAGCCCAAAGACCTGGAAGGTCTGCTCGTCGTCAGCGTCGAGCAGGCCGTCGCCGCCCCCTATGCCAGCGGCCGGCTCGCCGATGCCGGGGCCCGGGTGATCAAGGTCGAGCGACCGGAAGGTGATTTCGCCCGCCGCTACGACCGCTACGTCGAGGGCCAGAGTGCCTATTTCGTCTGGCTCAACCGCGGCAAGGAATCGATCGCGCTGGACCTCAAGCAGGCGGAGCACCTCGCCCTCCTGCACCGGCTGATCGCCCGGGCCGACGTCTTCATCCAGAATCTCGCACCCGGGGCTGCGGCGCGTCTGGATGTCGACAACGCGACGCTGCGTGAACGCCACGAGCGGCTGATCAGCTGTGCGATCTCGGGCTATGGCGAGCATGGCCCACTGGCCCACCAGAAGGCCTACGATCTCCTCGTGCAGGCGGAGACGGGCCTCGCCTCGATCAACGGCACGGCCGAGGGGCCGGCCCGGGTCGGCGTCTCGGTGACCGACATCGCCGCCGGGATGACGGCGTTTCAGGCGATTTTGCAGGCGCTGATCGGCCGCGGCCGGACGGGCGAGGGCCGGGCGATCGAGGTCTCGCTGTTCCACGCCACGGCCGACTGGATGAACGTCCCCTATCTCCAGCACCGCTACGGCGGCCACACGCCGGTTCGCTGCGGCTTGGCGCATCCGACCATCGCCCCCTATGGTGCGTTTGCCTGCGGCGACGGCAAGGCGGTGCTCTTCTCGATCCAGAACGAGCGGGAATGGCAGAACTTGTGCACCCATGTGCTGGGTGCTGCCGAACTCGCGCACGACCCCAAATTCGCCACCAATCCGGATCGGGTCGCCAACCGGGCCGAGCTCGAGAGCCTGATCGACCTCGCCTTCGCAGCGCACGATCGCGAGACGGTGATCCGCAAGCTGGAGCATGCCGGCATCGCCTACGGCCGGCTGAGCTCGCTCGACGACCTGGAGCAGCATCCGCAGCTGCGGCTCATGCCGGTGGCGACGCCCGAAGGACCGATCGAGCTCCTCGCACCCGGGGCCACGGTCGACCAGACACCTCTGGCACCCGGCCCCGTCCCGGCGCTGGACGAGCACGGCAGTGCTATCCGGGCCGAATTTGCCGTCTAGCGCTCGATCGGTAGACTGGCATCAGCTGCGACGAGGGAGAGGTGATGCGTTTTTCGAACAAGGTGGTCATCGTCACCGGTGCCGGGCGGGGGATCGGGCGGGCGTGTGCGGAGGCGTTCGCGGCGGAAGGAGCGGCCGTGGTGGTCGCGGACATCGACGCCGATGCCGGCCACGGCACGGTCAATGCGATCAACGCCTCGGCCGGCAGCGCCGGCGGTTCGGCGATGTTCGTCGCCTGCGATGTCGGCGACGCTGCGGCGTGTGGCGCACTGGTCGATGCGACGCTGGAGTGGGGCGGCAGGCTCGATGTGCTGGTCAACAATGCGGCCGTGGTCAAGGCCGGCGACTTCTTGGACCTGAGCGAGGCGGATTTCGAGGCGGTGCTCCGGGTCAACCTGAAGGGCGCCTTTCTCATCGGCCAGGCCGCTGCGCGTGCCATGGTCGGCAGGACGGCGCCGGGTGCCATCGTCAACATGTCCTCGATCAACGCCCAGGTGGCCATCCCCAACCAGGTGCCCTACGTGGTCAGCAAGGGCGGGATGAACCAGCTGACCCGGCTGATGGCGCTGGCGCTGGCCGACAAGGGGGTGAGGGTCAACGCGGTAGCGCCCGGGTCGATCGCGACCGAGATGCTGCACTCGGTGATGAGCGACGAGACGGCGAGGCGCACCATCCTGTCGCGTACCCCGCTCGGTCGCCCGGGGGAGCCCGAGGAGGTCGCACGGGTCGTGCTGTTTCTCGCCAGCGACGAGGCGAGCTACGTCACCGGCGAAGTGGTGACCGTCGACGGCGGGCGGATGGCACTCAACTATACGGTGCCGGTGCCGGACTGAGTGCGCTCGGCCCTGGTCTCGGACGATATGGCCGGTTGACGGCACCGTCCTAACACCGTACGCGAAGCGGTTCGTGAGCCCCGGCGCCATCGACCCTGACGATGACGGTCCTGTGTGGCTCGCCCCTCGCGCGACATCTCGCCGACACGCATTTTCAAGGAGACGGGCATGGACAAGCCGCTCATGCCGAAAGCCACGGCGGTTTGGCTGATCGACAATACCGGGCTGACCTTCGACCAGATCGCCGATTTCTGCGGCCTGCACCCGCTCGAGGTCAAGGGCATCGCCGATGGCGAGGTGGGTGCGGGCATTCGCGGGCTCGACCCGATCGGCCAGGGCATGCTGACCCGGGCGGAGCTGAAGCGCTGCGAGCAGGACCCCAAGGCGCGGCTGCAGATCGCGAAATCGGTCGCCACGACGATCAAGCCCCCCAAGCGCAAGGAGCCGCGCTACACCCCGCTCTCCAAGCGCCAGGATCGGCCCGATGCCATTGCCTGGCTGCTTCGTCACCACCCCGAGATCAACGATCATCTGATCTGCAAGCTCTTGGGTACCACCAAGAACACGGTGCAGGCGGTGCGCGACCGGACCCATTGGAAGAGCCAGGAAATTCGCCCGCGCGATCCGGTGCTGCTCGGCCTCTGCCAGCAGATCGAGCTGGACGACGCGATCGCCAGGGCTCGTGCCGAACAGGAAAAGGCGGCGCAGAAGCTGGCACCCAAGCAGGCCACGGCAGAGGCCTCGCCGACGGTCGACGAGGCCGGCGAGCCGGCCTCTGCCGTTGATCCGGAGCACGATCCGGCATTGGCCGAGGACCGCAATCCCTGAGCCACAGGGAGGCCGGCGAAAGGGGGTCGGGCGGACCGGTGCAGGAACGGCGAGACCGTGGTGTTCAGCCGCTCTCGGCGCTGCCGCGACCGTCCTTGCCGGCCGCCTCGTCGGTGACGATCTCGATCCGCGCGGCCCGCCAGTAGCGGGCGGAAAGCAGCCGGCGATCCTGATCGATGAGCTCGGCGATCTCGCGCAGGCGGCTGGCCACACCGCTCGGCAGCGAGCCCGGGCGGACGAGGATGCGCAAGGCCACATCGTCGAGCAATTCGTGACGCAGCGCCATTTGCGGGTTCGGATCGGCGCCGGGGCCGATATCGCAGTCGATGCTGACGAAGGGTTGCGGCTGCCGCCGACCGTAGTCGTCGAGGAGGCGCTGGCGTTCCGGCGCCGGTTCCGGTGACGCCACGATGCCGGCCTGCAGGGTCTGCCGCTCGTCGCGCGGCAGGCTGTTGAACAGGGCTCGGGCATGGCGTAGTGCGGCGAGGCGGCCCGAGGCGAGGGCTTTTTTGATCGCGTGATAGAGCAGGCTGTCGGTGCCCAGTTGTCGCGCCACGATCGGCTGCAGCTCCTCGAGAAACAGGCCGAGGCCCTGGCGCTCGCCCGGATAACGCTCGCTCGACGGCGATTGATCCTCTGTCATGGCCACGACGCTTCCATCCCGTCACCTTGAAAGGTGCTGACCGACTCGGCCGGCAGTCGACGCGCCACGAGTGCAGCCCCCACCGACGCCGCTCTTTGTTAGCGGACTTTAACGACTGTGACAGCCCGCTCAACCGTGAAACCACGCAGCTGGACACTCCATGGGGCGCGGCGTGCGTGACCTCGATGCTTCATGATGAAGCCGGTGCCACGCCGTTGCGTTCGCAGACGAACGCCAGCGGGCAGGTGGCGCAAGCCGGCCGCCGCGCCCGGCAACAGCGCTTGCCGTGATTCAAGAGCCACATATGCGCCCCCCAGCGCCAGCGCTCGGGTACCCGGCGGTCGAGATCGGCGGCGAGCGCCGCCTCGGACTTGCCGGTGGCCAGACCGGTCCGCCGGGCGACCCGGAAAACGTGCGTATCGACCGGGATCTCGGGCGCGCCGAAGACGAAGCGCAGCATGATGTCGGCACATTTGCGGCCGACCCCGGGCAGCGCCATCAGCTCCCGCCGGGTCGCCGGCACCACGCCGCCGTGCCGCTGCAGAAGCGTTTCGCACATCCGCTTCAGATTGCGGGCTTTGCTGTTGTAGAGGCCGCAGGGCTCGATCAGCGTCGCGATCTCGGCCTCCGGAAGGGCGAGGATCGCTTCGGGCGTGGCAGCCCGCGCCAGCAGCTGCCGCTTGGCCAGCGCCGTCATCGCATCCCGCGACTGCGCACTCAGCATCACCCCGACGAGGCTGGCGAACGCGTCCTTTCCGAGCTTGGCCTCGATTGCCCGATCGGCGGGAACCGGACGATTCTCCTCGGGTGCGGCGGCCGCCAGCACCGCGAACAGCCGGTCGATCTGGTCCGCATCGAGCAAAGCCGCTATCGCTCCCACCGTTGATCGAACAACCCGCCTCGGGGGCGGACCGCAGCGAGACAGTTATGACCCACGTGCGCCACGCCAAGCTCACCACGACCCAGTTCCAGGATCTCGTCACCGACGGCGTCCCGCTCGCCGGCTATCTCGGCTGCCGGGTGCTCGAGCTGGACTACGGCACCGCAACCCTTTGCCTGCCCCAGCGCGACGACCTGCTTCGCCCCGGTGGGACGATCGGCGGACCGGCCATGATGACCCTGGCCGACGTCGCGATCTGGGGCGCCGTCCTCTCGATGGTCGGGCCCATGGCCCTTGCCGTCACCACCGACCTCACCTTCCACTTCCTCAAGAAGCCGCCGCCGGGCGACCTCGGGGCACATGCCCGAACCCTGCAGCTCGGCCGCCGCCTCGCCATCGCCGACTGCATCATCACCGCCGCTGACGACCCGCGGCCGCTGGCCCACGCCGTGGGCACCTACGCCCTGCCAGAGGCCGACTGACGGACTTGTACCGGAACACTACGGGGCGGCAGCGCCTCGCCGTGCCCCGCCATTTCTTGGTCGCGGCGCGTGCGCGTGGTCAGCTGCCGACCCGGGGGTTGGCGCTGATCGGCTGGACGTATTGCGGCTCGGTGTCCCAAGGAAAGAGGATCCAGGTGTCCTGGCTCACCTCGGTGATGAAGGTGTCGACCACCGCGCGGCCGGCGGGCTTGGCGTAGACGGTGGCGAAATGCGCTTCGGGCAGCAGCCGGCGGACGATCCGCCCGGTCTGGCCGGTGTCCACCAGGTCGTCGACGATCAACCAGCCGGCACCGTCGCCTTCGACCGTCTTCAGGATCGTGGCCTCGCCTCTCGTCTGATCGGCGTAGGAGGCGATGCAGATCGTGTCGATCAGCCGGATGTCGAGCTCGCGGCTGACGATGTGCGCCGGCACCAGGCCGCCCCGGGCGATGGCGACGATCCCTTTCCATGGGGCGCCGGAAGCGAGGCGCCAGGAGAGCGCCTTGGCGTCCCGATGCAGCTCGTTCCATGAGACCGGGAAGTATTTCTGGTATGTCTCGCTCAACGTCGACCCCTTCGCCGTCACTTCTCGCTGATCGCTAGAGGCCGCCGGTATCGCCGCTTGTCAAGGACGCGCGGGGCGGCGAAGCTCCGGGTTGCACGCGGCCGAGACGGGAGACGGGTATGGAAGACGACTTGCCGAAAAAGCCCGAGACATTCGTTCTCGGCAGCGAACTGGAACGCCATTCGGTGGACGAGCTGCGGGCGCTCGAGCGCGAGCTCGAGGCCGAGCTCGCCCGGGTGCGGGCGATGCTCGCCGAGCGACAGGACGTGCGCGCTGCGGCCGAGGCCTTCTTCAAGGGCGCCGGTGTCGGACCCGACGATTGATGCGTTTCTGCCCGCGCTGTGGAGGGCCGCTGGAGCGGCGGATTCCCGAGTTCGACGATCGGGAGCGCCATGTCTGCCCGGCCTGCGAGATCGTCCACTACAGCAATCCCAAGGTCGTGGTCGGCAGTGTCTGCACGCTGGGCGACCGGCTGCTGCTCTGTCGGCGGGCGATCGCCCCGAGCCGTGGCTTGTGGACCATTCCGGCGGGCTATCTCGAGAACGGCGAGACGGTCGAGGAGGGGGCCAGGCGGGAGGCCTGGGAAGAGGCAAGGGCCGAGATCGAACTGCAGGGGCTGATCGCCGTCTACAGCATCAAGCGGATCGATCAGGTGCAGCTGCTCTACAAGGCCCGGCTGGTCCACGCGGAGGTCGGTGCCGGACCCGAGAGCCTCGAGGTGCGGCTGGTCGACTGGCACGACATCCCCTGGGAGGAGCTCGCGTTTCCGACCGTGCACTGGGTGCTGCGCCGGGCGGCCGAGCTGCGCGGCGATCCGGGCCCGTACGTGCCGGTCGGCAACCCGCCGGCGGCCCCGACGCTCGGGGCCGGCTTTCCGCCCTCGTCAGCCGAAGGCAATTGACAGGCCGGCACGGCGGCACTAACGGCGATGCGATGAGCAGGATGATCACCCTTCGACGACGACGAGGCCCGTTGCGGTCTGCGCCCCTTCTGGCACCCCGCTTCGCCGGCGGCTGAGTCCGGCAATCGGCGGGGCTGGCGGAAGGTTCTGTCGTCCCTGCCCTGACTGTCCCTCGCCATGTTCCTGATCCGCGCCGAAGCTGCCGGCGATGCGCTGCAGATCGAGCCGTTGCTCGATCGTTGCTTCGGCATCGACCGCCACAGCAAGACCTCCTATCGGTATCGCGACCTCGTTCAGCCGTTGGCCGAGCTCGCTTTCGTCGCCGAGGACGACACGGCCACGATCGTCGGTGCGATCCGCTACTGGCCGATCCGCCTCGACCAGCTGCCGGCCCTGCTGTTGGGCCCGCTCGCCATCGATCCCGAGCGGCAGGGCCGCGGCATCGGCCGGGCACTCGTCTTCCACAGCCTGGAGACCGCGACGGCCGCCGGCCATCGTCTGGTTTTTCTGGTGGGTGACCCCGCCTATTACGCCCGGTTCGGTTTCACGGTCGCACCCTCGGGCATCGTCATGCCGGGCGAACAACCGAGCCGCCTCAACTATCGCGTGCTCGATCCCGCCTTGCGCCTGCCGCGTGCCGGCACGCTGGCACCGGCCTGCGATATTCGATCGGCGGGTGCCGACAGCGATGCGGACAAGGATGCGCACGGGAGTGCCGAGCGCGGCAAGGCGATTGCGACGGCGACTGCCTGCCACTAAATCATCGGTGTCGGGGCGTAGCGCAGCCTGGTAGCGCATCTGCTTTGGGAGCAGAGGGTCGCGTGTTCGAATCACGCCGCCCCGACCATCCGGCGCCGACGTGATGGACAGGTTGCCAGCCAAAGGACGGGGCGAACGGTGGGCCGCGGTCGGCAGGACGGACGAGGAGCCACATGGCACAACCACCGCTGCAGCTGATCATCGGCAACTACAACACCTCGTCGTGGTCGTTGTGCGCGTGGCTCGTGCTCGGTGCGGCACGGCTCGCCTTCGTCGAGACGCGGATCCCTTTGCGCCTGGCGGAGACGCCGGATCGCATCGGCCAGTATTCACCCTCGGGCAAGCTGCCGGTATTGCTCGCCGAGGGCGTGCCGATCTGGGACAGCCTCGCGATCGCCGAGTTCGTCGCCGAACTCGAGCCCGGCATCTGGCCGCTCGATCCCATCGCCCGGGCCGAGGCGCGCTCGATCAGTGCCGAGATCCACAGCGGCTTCGGCGAGCTTCGCCGATTGATGCCGATGGACGTCGTCGGCCGCTTCAACGCCCCCGGTCGCCTGCCGCGGGGTCTTGCCGCCGATATTCGCCGGGTGACGACGATCTGCGAGCATTGCCGCGCCCGCTTCGCCCCGCAGGGCCCGTTTTTGTTCGGTGCGTTCTCGATCACCGACGCGATGATGGCGCCGATCGCCACGCGCCTCGTGACGCACGGCGTGCCGCTCGCCGGCGCCGTCGAGGATTATGTCGACAGCGTGATGGCTTGGCCCGACATGGTCACCTGGTGCGACGCCGCCGCCGCGGAGCAGGCGGAGCGCGAGGCAACGGGCAGCCTCGCCGTGGTGAGTGTCACCCGACCGGGACGGATTCTCGGCCCGGAACCGCCCGCCGCCGAAGCAGCACCGTCGGCCGAGCGACCCGATGCCGGCGACAACGAACCAGCCACCCCGGCGGTCGACACCACCGTCGGAACGACCGAGCCGAGCGCGGTGCCGACTGCCGAGGCGGCGGCAGTTTTGGCCGCCCAGCCGACGCCGCTGCCGGTCGAGCCTGTCGTGCCGTCGCGTGACCAGGCCTCGAGGGCGAGCATGCCGCGAGCCGGCGAGTCGGAACCCGGCGCGCCCAGTATCGGCGAACCCAGCATCGGCGCGCCCAGCGCTGGCGAGCCGGAAGCCGGTGAAGCCGAACCCGGCGCGGCGGGGAGCGGCGAGCCGAGCCTGAGCACGCCCGGACGGCCCGAGGATACGCCACTACCCCTTGCCCCCGCCCGATCGCCGGATGCGGCCGATGCGGCATCGCCGGATGTCGCACCGCCGGTGGCTCCGCCGCGCCGCCGGCTCTTCGAGCCGGCACCACCCGACGGTACCGAAACCGCTGGGTCGGTGGCCACGACCGGCGCCGATGCGGCGCCGGTGCCACGAGCCGTGGCCGAGCCCGAAGACCCTCCGGCACGCAAGCTCGGCTGGTTGCGCCACGGCGTGCCGGCCGAGCATTTCGACGCGCTCGAGGAGCGGCTGCCCGGTGGTGAAACGCCGGACGCGGCGCATCCCGAGCCGGCGGCGGTGCCGCCTGCTGCGCCCGGGGCGGACCCGGATGCGGGCCGAGCGTCGGAGCAACCTCGGCGACCCCCCGCCACACGGCCCGGGGCCCCGGCGATCAAGCCCATAGGTGGCGGAATTCATCGACGACGCTGAGATAGACGTCCCGCTTGAACGGGACGATCCGCCGGACCAGTTCACTGGGCTCGAGCCAGCGCCAGGCGCAAAATTCGCGATGGGGACCGTCGATCGCGATGTCCTGGTCGGTTCCGGTGAAGCGGAAGGCGAGCCATTTCTGCGTCTGGCCGCGATACCGGCCCTGCCACATTCGCTGCGCGATCTCCGGCGGCAAATCGTAGGATCGCCACCAGCGGCTCTCGGCGAGCAGCCTGGCCTCGGTGGTGCCGATTTCCTCCTGAAGCTCGCGCAGGCCGGCCTCGATCGGCGTCTCGCCCGGGTCGATGCCGCCTTGCGGCATCTGCCAGGCCTCGGCCCGGGTATCGCAGCGCTGCCCGACGAACACCCGGTCTCGCGCATCGAGCAGCAGAATGCCGACACACGGCCGGTAGCCGGGCTTGGCCGCTGCGGTCACCGCACAGGTCACGAGCGCGCCATGCAGCGGGCACCGGCCGTCGTCGAGGGCACCATCAAGGAGCTGCCAGGAGCCGGCTGACGGGGATCAGGCTGATGCCTTTGCTGTCGAGGGTTCTCGACCAATGCCAAAGCCGATCGAACGTCAAGGGATAGGATTGGACGTAGCCGACGGCGACACCGTCGCGCAAGGCAGCACCCTCGAGCCTGCCGAGTGCCGCATCGATGGCACTCGCCTCCGGTACCGCGTCGAGCGGCCCCGTGGCACTCACGTAGCCGAGGCCCGAAGCCGCGGCGACCTCTGCCAACCGATCGTCGCCGAGTTCGACGAAGCCGAGCCCCCGGCCGGCGAGCGCCTCGGCGATCGGCGCGAACCGCTCGGGTACCGCTGCGAAGGCCTCGCTCGCCGCAGCCAGGCCGAAATAGGCCTCGCTCCGGCCGAGCACCTGCCGCAACAGCTGGTCTCGACGGTCGGCCGGGGTCTGCGGCCGCAGCGCCCAGGGACCGAAATCGCTGGTCGGGTGATCGGCCGCTTCGAGTGGCAGCTCCAGCAGCACTTCGTGGCCGTGGAAGCGGGCGTGCCGTTGCCAAGCCGCCAGATGGGCGGCGTAGGGGGTGTGGGTGAGGCCGACCGCTTTCGGCAGCAGGACGCTCTGTTCGAGCCGCTCGGCGTCGAGCCCGAGGTCGACCACGACCAGGGCGATCAACGCCCGTTCGGCGACGCTGGCCGGGACCGCCCGGGCGTAGACCTCACGTGCCTCCCGCCCGTCGGCGGCAATCCGCGGCAGCGCGACGCCGTCCTGCCAATCGATCAGATCGGGATCGGCATCGAGTGGTGGGCCGGCGAAGTCGGCCGGATCGCCGAGCAGATCCGGCGGCGACGACGCGGGCGTGTCGAGACCGAACAGTGCCACCCGCTGGCGTGGCCCGAGCGCCTGGGCAGGCAAGCTCCCCTCGATCTCGGGCACCGTGTCGTAGCGGAGCGGGGCCTCGATCCCGAAGAGCCAGCCGGCGACCACGACGAGTGCCGTGCCACCGACGAGCCCGCCGATCACCATGCCGGGCAGCCGCGGCGAGCGCCAATCGAAGGGTGACGACGGGAAGGTCAGGCGCATGCCGCGAGCACCCACGATCGGCCTGCCGGCAAGGACGGCGTCCGCGAGTCGACGGCGGGCAGCATGGCCACGCGCCCGCGCCGCGCCGTGGCGTGCGGAGCGAGCGGCAGCGGCAAGGTCTCGCGTGGCATGGACAGCTGGTCGGTCGATCAGCCGCGGGCGGACGACCGGCCTTCGAAGAGGGCGATGCCGCGCAGCAGATCGATGGCTCGGGCGAGCTGGTAATCGGTGGCATCGAGCGGCGATTCGACCCCCTCGTCGTCGGCGTCGATTTCGCCTTCCAGACGACCGCGCAGATCCGCCTCGCGGCGGCCGTCGCCGTCCTCCAGAAGCTCGATATTCGCTTGCTGCACCTCGATATCGGGGGTGATTCCCTTGATCTGGATGGAGGTGCCGGCAGGCGTGTAGTAGCGGGCGGTGGTCAAGCGAATGGCACCCTGTCCGGAGATCGGCATGATCGTCTGGACGGAGCCTTTGCCGAAGGAGGGCGTCCCCATGACGATGCCGCGCTGATGATCCTGCAAGGCACCGGCAACGATCTCCGAGGCCGAGGCCGAGCCGCCGTTGATCAATACCACCATCGGCGTGCCGTCGATGATGTCGCCCGGCCGGGCGTTGAAACGTTGCACGCTCTGCGCGCGCCGGCCCCGGGTCGAGACGATCTCGCCCTGGTCGAGAAACGCGTCGGCCACGGCCACCGCCTGATCGAGGAGACCGCCCGGGTTGTTGCGCATATCGAGTACGAGGCCGCGGAACTGGTCGCCCATCTCGTCCTTCAGTTTGGCCACTTCCTCGCGCATCACCGCGTTGGTCTGCTCGTTGAAGGTGGTGAGGCGAACATAGGCGATGTCATCCTCGGCCCGCGCTCGCACCGGGGAGATCTTGATGATCGCGCGCGCCAGGTTGACGGCGAACGGCTCCTCGACGTTCTCGCGCATGACGCGCAGTTCGATCTCGCTGTCGACCGGGCCACGCATGCGCTCGACCGCCTCGCCGAGCGACAGGCCCATGACCGGCTCGCCGTCGATATGGGTGATCACGTCACCGGCCTCGATCCCGGCTCGGTGCGCCGGGGTGTCGTCGATCGGCGAGACCACCTTGACGAGGCCGTTCTCCATGGTGACCTCGATGCCGAGGCCGCCGAACTCGCCGCGCGTCTGCACTTGCATGTCGCGGTAGCGGTCGGGGTCGAGATAGCCGCTGTGCGGGTCGAGGGCGGTGAGCATGCCGTTGATCGCGGCTTCGACCAGCTCCTCCTCGCTGACCTCCTCGACATACTCGTTGCGCACCCGCTCGAACACGTCGCCGAACAGCTTGAGGTGACGGATGGTGTCGCTCGACCCGGACTGTGCCTGGGCCGGCGGCGGCGCCAGAACGCAACCGGTGATCAACAGACCGAAAGCCGCCGCGAACCCGAGTCGTGCTGCAACGTTTGCCATTTAGCTCCGTACCTTGTCCTGACCCGCCGCGAACCAGGTGAGCGGGTCGACCGGAACGCCGCGGCGCCGCAGCTCGACATAGAGCCGACCGGTTGCCTGGTCCTTCGGCTCCAGCGTGCCGATCATTTGCCCGGCCCGCACCGTCCATCCCTCGTGCACGACAAAGCGTGATAAACCTGAGAGTAGACTATGATATTCGTTGCCGTGATCGATGATCAAGAGCAGACCGAATCCCTCGTAGGTGTCGGCGAACACGACGCGGCCGTCGCGCGGCGCGCGAACCAGTCGGCGGTCCTCCACCTCGATGGTGAGCCCCTGGTCGAAGGGCGGCTTTTGCCCCTCACCGAAGCGGCTGAGCACGGCGCCCGCGACCGGCACGACATGCCCGCCGTCGACCTCGCGGCCGGCTCCATCGAGCGCTACGCCGCCGAGCGCCGTCTCCGGCAGGTCGAGGTGGGCCGCACGACGTGCCGGCGGCTGCGCCACGACGGCCTGCGCCGTCAGTGTCCGCGGCGGTACGATTTCCCGCGCCGAACGGCTGCCCGCGACTGCCGCTGCAGTCGGCGTTGCTGCCGCCGATGCTATGGTTGCCGAGGGCGTCGCGACAGTGGCGAGGGCTCGGCCGGCGATCACGTGCTCGCGCCGCAGTGCGGCCAGCTTCGCCGCAGCGTCCGCCGCGGCCAGGCGTCTCGTCGCCTCGGTCGCCTGTCGCCGATTGGCGGCGACGGCGGCGGGCAGCCGCGCGGCTCCCCGCCCCGGGC
>Ga0081528_100424_pt1 | contig 22478 bp, 13 predicted proteins | sample HotLakmasection4_FD_71011 | JGI IMG/M metagenome (GOLD analysis project Ga0081528, IMG submission 71011) | Hypersaline microbial mat communities from Hot Lake, Washington, USA - Section #4 (SPADES assembly) (version 2) | ecosystem: Environmental > Aquatic > Non-marine Saline and Alkaline >...
AAATTATTGCTGTGGGCACACGATCCTCCATGGTATGTCTCCCCGCACTCATAGACGGGGCAAGGGAGCATCTCAAACTGCCCGATTCCATTGTTGGCCTGGTTATGCCGCTCGCGGTTTCTATGTTTAAAGTCAATAAAGCCGTTTCAGCTCCCCTAAAGATGTTTTTCCTGGCACATATTTACGGCATATCGCTCGATCCGGTGGGGGTTGCACTCTTTTTTATGGCCTACATTCCGCTCAGCTTTAGTTCACCGGGTATTCCGAGCGGAGGCTTCTTTGTATCGCTTCCCCTCTACATTGCACTGGGAATTCCGGTTGAGGGAGTCGTGCTCCTTCGCACGGTTGATGCCATTCCGGATATTTTCAAAACCGTTGCAAATGTAACTGAAGACATGAGTGTGGCAGCACTTGTCACCAGGTTTTCAGGAACTCAGGAACCGGTCCTCGAAGAAATTCGAAGTTTATCATCAGATACCTAATCACTCAATTCGGGGGGTTAAACAATTATGACAACTTTTATTGCACCCTGGGATCAGCTCTGGATTATCCAAAATATGAAAGACCGGCTGCCACGAGAATTATCCGATATGGTAAAAGCCATCTCTTATCACGATTTGCGGCGAATCAGATCTTTTGAACCCGGAACGGTTATTTTTACCGGATTAGGCGTCATTACAGATCATCAGCGCGAAGCAGGAGCAGAAACGTATAAACTGCTGTTTAGAGAAAACGGGGCCGTAACGCTGCTGAATCACCCCAAAACATCCCTGGGAAGGCTCGATTTAATTAAGAAACTTCATGAAACGGGAATCAATAATTTTCTTGCCTGTAAAGCCGATGAATACCATTCTGCATCAATTTCATATCCTGTGTTTGTCCGGGAAGCAAGGCGACATTCGGGAAGCCTTACAGGATTGATAGAGGGTTTTTCTGATCTGAAAAAATCCATCGAACGTCTGAAGAGGGCAGGCTATCATCCAAGTGATCTGCTTGTTGTTGAATTTTGTGACACATCAGATAAAAACGGCCTCTATAGAAAATATTCTGCTCTTAAGATGGGCGATGCGATCATCCCAAGATATTTAAGCCTTGGTTATCACTGGGTTGTAAAAGAGAACGAACCCGACCCTGATTCCGGAGAGCTCTACGACGATCAGAAAATACAGGATGAACTCGACTATATTCAGAATAATCCCCATAACGAGGAGCTGCAAAGGATTTTCGCACTTGCCAATATTGATTACGGGCGAATTGACTATGGCGTGAAAAACGGCAAGCTGCAGGTGTGGGAAATCAATACCCTGCCAACATTTGGGCAGGCACCGGGTTTTGAAAAACCGTTTCGGAATTCTACCAGAAGAAAAGCCCGTGCCAAAGCAAAAGAAATATTTTATAACAGGCTTAGCTGTTCTGTTAAGGCATTAGGTGATTCAAACCACTCGGAAAAAATTCCAGTAAGGCTACCGGTGAATATCAGCAGGCCACTGGCCCGGGAAGAGCGAAAACAGAAATTTGTAGATACAGCCGTAAAGCTGGGAGAAAAAATTCCACGCATCTCTCTTCTCAACGATTTGCGAACAGTCATAAAACGGAAACTGCGCAGTAAAAACGAATCCGCACCTAAGATTTAGCAATACCGTTTTTGTGATTTGCCGCTCCCAACACCTCACACTCTCCCATCAGATACACTTTATCAGCCTGAATTGATCCGACATTTTGGTGAGTGATATGTAAAACGGTCTTCTCTTTAATCAATTCATTTAAAGTGAACATGATCTCTTCAGCCATTTTCCTGTCCAGACTGGAAAGAGGTTCATCCAAAATCCAAATCGGTGCATCTTTGAGCAGGGCTCTTGCCAGAGACACCCGCTGGCGCTCACCCCCGCTTAACCGCAGCCCTAACTCACCTACCTGAGTGCTTAACCCTTCAGGAAGTCTTTTTAGCGCTTCACCAAATCCAACTCGGCCCAGTGCCATGAAAAGTTCATCATCCGTTGCATCAGGCCGGGCAATTTTTAAATTGTTCCGCAGAGAGGTGTTGAACAGGCGTGTATTCTGGCTAACTACAGATATCCATTTGCGAACCTCTTTTCCGCTGAAATCTCCAATGTGCAGATCACCTATCATAATTTTACCACCCCGGGGTTCAAACCACTTCACTAAAAGATGAGCCGCTGTACTCTTGCCGCATCCTGAAGCTCCTTTCAGTATCACGTGCTCTCCCTGCCGGATTTCCAGAGAAAAGCCATTCAAAACCGGGGATGAGTTATAGCCAAACAATACATTTTCAAAACGTACCGAATAACGTCTCGGTTTAAATTCGGTAAGCTTTGACTCACTCCTCTCCTGCTCCTGATCTGCTGTGACTTCATTGAGACGGTTCGCCGCTTCTTTCGATTCATAGTAGTGCTGCAATGCGTTTCCCATCGGCTCAAGCGATTCAAAAACCGAAAACAACCCAAGGATAATAGCGGTCATTACCAGCCCGCTCATTGTCCCGTCCACCACGAGCGGCAGCAGTATGAGAAATGAAACAGGAATGCTCGCGTGACTGAGAAGCGTAAACAGGCCCGATTCCATGCTGAAAGCCCTTGCCCTTGTCTTTTGTACTTCCGACAATTCATCTATAGCCTCTTCTCCTCTGGCCATCCAGCCTGAATAGTGGCCTGAAAACATCAGGTCTGCTGAACCGCGAATATGGTCACTCATGTACTGGCCTAATCTTACACTGCTTTCGGATAATTCATGAGCAGACTGACCTGCCTTATATCTCACCAGAAGTGGCATGAACGCAGCATTTACTATCATCAGAATAAATACAGTAACACTTAACGTTACGGAGTACATGCTCAGCACAATGGCAGTACCAGTGATAAAAAAGAGAGCGATCAGTGTTGGTGAAACTGTTTTCAGATAAAATTCCTGAAGCTGGTCAACGTCATCTGAAAATCGGGTGAGCAGATCTGCTGATTTAAATCGAATGGCTTTTGCAGGCAGTAACGGCTCAACCTTCCGGTAGAAATGTACCCTCAGATTTTTAAGTATTCTGAATGTCAGATCGTGCGAAAATAGGCGTTCAGCGTATCTGAAGGCTGCTCTTGAAATACCGAAAAACCTTACGGCAACAAGAACAAGAATCAGGTCTAAAATAGGCGGACGAAGTGCTGCCCAGCTAATCAGGTAACCGGAGGCCGCAATCAACCCAACTCCCGTGATAACCGTCATAATGCCTAAAAGCAGAGACAAGGAAACTCTCCCTTTAAATCGGGTAAACTCGAACAGAATCTCTTTCAGAGCATCCATCAAAATACCCCCTGAACATCTACTTCCGTATCTCTTTCAGCGATTATCTCACTTGCAGGTCCACTTTCCGTTATTACGCCTTCCTTAAGTATTGAGATACGATCCGAAGCCATCATGGTCTGTTGCTGATGGCTCAAAATAAAAACAATACTATGCTTAGCCAGTGTTTTGATTGAGCGCATCAAGGCCACTTCCAGCTCCTCATTCAGAGAACTCCCTGGTTCATCCAGAAAATAGATAGGCGATTTTTTTAAGAATGTACGGGCAAGGGCAATCCGCTGGCGTTCACCACCACTCAAATTCATTCCGTCTTCACCCAGAATCGTTTGGTATCCGTTTGGGAGTTCGGAAATAAAGGAGTGTGCCTGTGCAAGCCGGGACGCTTCCAATATCTGATCTTCTGTTGCATTCCGGCTTCCCAATCGGATATTGTCTTCAATACTGCCCGGAAAAAAGTGTGAAAATTGGGAGAGGTACGAGATCTGAGTTTTCCAGCGTTGGGGCTCCATCCTGGCGAGGGAGTTCCCGTTCACCATGATTTCTCCTTCTTCATAAGGAATCAGTGTGCTTAATATATTCATCAGCGTCGTTTTACCTTCCCCGCTGGCGCCTGCCAACGTGTGAACCTCACCTGCCTTAAGAGTCAGGTTCACCCCGTTTAAAACATGATTTTCAGAACCGGGATAACGGAAATTCAGATTTTTTATCTGAATTAGTACGGGTCGGTCAGGGGCCTTTTCCAGGTTATTTTCTCCGTCTTGAAATTTCGTATTTGAATGGTCGAGCAGTTCAAATAATCTTGCTCCGGCCTCAGCGCCTTCCATACCTGCATGATGGGCGCTGCCAAAAGTTCGAAACGGCAGATAAAATTCCGGGGCAAGCAACAGAACAAATAATCCTACCTGAAAACCAACCATCCCTTCAATGAGTCTCACTCCGATCTCTACAGCTACAACGGCCGTACTAACCGAAGCCGCCAACTCGAGAATCATTCCTGAAAGAAATGCAATTTTCAGAACTCTCATGGTGGTAACCCGGAACATTCTGCTCACATTATTGATGCTTCTTCCGGCACTTTTTTCCCTGCCAAAAAGCTTAAGGGTATCCATTCCCTGAATGGTATCCAGAAAGTGCGCATTCATTCGGCGAAAGGTTCCCCATTGCTCTCTGATTTTATCCCCTGCTTTGGTTCCAATCAGGTACATAAAAATGGGGATTAAGGGTCCGGTAATCATAAAAACCAGTCCTGACGGCCAGTCTAACCACATTACAACGCCAAATATGATGAGCGGAATCGTTCCCATTCGAATGGCGGCCGGAATATAGAGGCTGTAAAAATCATCCAGTTTTTCGATTCCGTTAAGCTGAAGCCCTATCAGCTCACCCGTTTTTTCTTCCTTTAAGCGTACGGGGCCAATTTCATGGATCTTTTTGAGCAGCTTTTTCCTATACCGGGCTTTTTGGTGTATCGACATCTTCATCCCCAGCCATTTGTCTGTCCATGCCATTACGGCCCTTACAGCAACCGCCCCCATCAGAATGATAACATAATGCCCGTAATGTGATGCATTCCATTCCTGCAGGAAAGCGGCATCAATGATTACGCTGAGGCTGTACATCTGAGCCAGAATTACAACCGCAGTTATTATGGCTGCAAACAGTAACCCGGCTATAAAACCCTTCAGTGAAAGAGCCTCACGAAACAACCGCTTTTGCGCCTGTTCAACTTTATAGGGATGAATGGACCTCATCGATTAATGCGTTGGAATGGAATCGCGGGTCACTCTCTTTCTGAACACATAATAACTGTAAATTTGATACCCAAGCACCAGGGGCAAAAAGATGATGGCTACAACGCTCATGATTGTAAGGGTTAATTCACTTGAAGAAGCGTTATAGATTGTAAGTGACCAGTCCGGATTTAATGTTGACGGCATCAGTACGGGAAACAGTCCTTCAAATGCAACAATGGTGCCCATTACGATGGTTATACCGGTGGCCGCAAAAGACCAGCTGAATCGCTCCATCTTAAGTAAAAAGTACCCGGCGATAAATGAAATGATGGTCAGTGCCGGTATGGTTCCCGGAACCAGGCCTAATCCGTCAAAAAGAACAGTGTAGCGGTAACCGAGAAGTGCAAAAATCATTAGCAGTATCCCTGCGGGAATCCACATGATTCTGGCCACTTTAGCCGCCCGCTCCATAAGAGGCCCCTCCGTTCGCAGAGTTATAAAAAGTGCTCCATGAAGTGTAAAAACAGCTGTTGAAGCGACTCCGCCGAGAATGGCATAAGGAGACAAGAGCCCGAACAATCCGCCCGTAAAGTTCATGTCTTCACCAATAGGCAATCCCATCACGATATTTGTAAGAGCCACGCCCCAGATAAATGCCGGTATCAGGCTTCCCCAAAAGATGAAATGATCTGCGCTTCGCTTCCAGAAAATTTTATTGACCTTTGACCGAAATTCAAATCCCACAGCCCGTAAGATTAATGCCAGCAGAATGAGCAGTAAAGGCAGATAAAACCCGCTGAAGAGTGTTGCGTACCAGTGAGGGAAAGCGGCGAACATGGCACCGCCCGCGGTGATAAGCCATACTTCGTTTGCGTCCCAGAACGGGCCAATTGTGTTTATGCAAACCCGCCGATCCGTATCATCACGGCTGATAAATGGCATGAGTATCCCCACGCCAAAGTCGAAGCCTTCCAGAAAGAAGTAGCCGATAAAAAGGACTGCGATGAGTATGAACCAGATGAGTTGAAAATCCATAATACCCGATGATTAATGAAAAAAATTAGTAAGCAAATGCATCAGAATGCTGAGATTCTTTACCGGCAGAATCGCCTGAAACTTCTTTTTCTTTCGGAATTCCCGGCTTCGCATATTTCACAATCAGATAGAATGCTACTGCAGCAAGCAGGCCATATACCAGGGTAAACGCCGACATACTGATCCAGATAGAGCTGTCTGCCACAGTGGGCGATACACCATCTGATGTAAGCAGCAGGCCATAAACCACCCAGGGCTGCCGTCCCATTTCGGTAACGAGCCAGCCCGCCGAATTCGCTATATAGGGAAGGAACAGAACCGCAATGGCCGCTTTATGATACCAGGCAGTGGTTTCCAGTTTTCCTTTCCACCACAAATACAAACCGAAGAATGAGGTAAAGATGAAAAGCATGCCCAAACCTACCATCACCCGAAAACCCCAGTAGACAGTCTTGACCGGCGGAATATAGTTCCCCTCGCCATGCTTCTGTTCCATTTCAGCCTGCAGTTCATTCATCCCTTTTACTTCCGAAGTGGCGTTGTTATGAGCCAGTACGCTCAGCATAAAAGGTAAACGAACCTCTCTCATCGATGTACGGTTTTCCTGATCTATCAGCGCAAAAAGTGAAAAGCTGGCCGGTTGCTCAGTTTCCCACAAACCTTCCATAGCCGCCATTTTCATGGGCTGGCTCTGCACGGTATCCTGCGCCTGGCTGTGACCGGTAGTGGCCGTTAATAATGATGCTACAGCTGTGAAAACCAGTGCGATCTGGGCCGATTTTTTAAATGTCTGAACCTGGTTACCGCGATACATCATCCATGCGCTTATGCCCAGCACAAAGAGTCCGCCTGTCACAAATCCGGCAATGATGGTATGCGGCATCTGCACAAGCAGCCGTTCATTCAGAAGAATAGCTACGAAATCGGAAAGTTCTGCTCTGCCTCCAACGATCTCATAGCCTACAGGAACCTGCATCCACGAATTGGCCATGAGAATCCAGATGGCAGATAAATTTGACGCGATAGCCACCAGCCAGATCGACAACAGGTGAACGCTTTTGCTGAGCCGGTTCCAGCCAAACAGCCAGAGCCCCAAAAATGTCGATTCCATAAAAAATGCCATCAACGCTTCGATAGCCAGCGGTATTCCAAATATATCGCCCACAAAACGGGAATATTCGCTCCAGTTCATCCCAAACTGAAACTCCTGAACAATCCCGGTAACAATACCCAGTGTAAAGACTATTACAAATAGTTTTCCAAAATATTTTGTGAGATGCTTGTACTTTTCATCGCCTGTTCGGTACCAAAAGGTTTGAATAATCGCTACAAGTACCGAAAGGCCGAGGGTTAATGGTACAAATATGAAGTGATATACAGTGGTAATGCCGAACTGCCAACGGGCTAAATCTAATGCTTCCATGCTGCTTTCATCTGTTTCTTGTTACAACTGAGTGCTTGCTGTTTATGAACCCAAGCTCAACAAATTTCTTTTTTTTTTATAACTCTCTATGTGGTTTTGAAAGAAGAACATTAAATGAACCTAATCACAGTTTGTGAACTCATTGTGAAAGTAAAAATGAGTGCTTTCAAACTTTAAAGCGGATAACTCCTGACTGTTTAGGCCTCAGCCATTTAACCTTTTACTTTTTTTAAAAACTTAAAAAGTTAATTGCCTTTAATATCTCCCGGGCACATTCAGTTAAGTTGATAATCCGGTAACCCTAGGGTTCGGCTGCTTTCATCAAATATCTCATTGAACACGATCGATCACTATGGTTCACTAACCAATTGATTTTATTGTATACTATCCCTGAACAAACTATTTGAACATTAGAAATAATTTGATACTAAAATCCAGTTTTTTACTTGTTACTTACTGTCTGCTTACTCCATTTGTATCTGCTCAAACCTCTCAGCCGGTCCCTGCCCCCACAGATTTTGAAGTACACGCCGTATTCACCGAAACACCGCCATTCATCGATGGAAACCTGGATGACCCGATATGGAAGGAGATCCAGCCGATTACAAAGTTAACACAGGTCTGGCCGGATGATGGCGCACCGGCTACCGAAGACAGCGAAGTTCGCATCGCATACGACCGCAACAATCTCTATTTCGCCTTCCGCTTTTATGATAGAAATCCGGAACTGATACGTGCCAAAAACCTGGAACGGGGCGGACGAAATAACCGCGATGACCATGCCTATATCGGAATCGACACCTACCTGGATGGACGGAACGCCTATCTGTTTGAGATGAATGCGCTGGGCACGCAGGATGACGCACTCATAACAGACGAAACGCTGAGCTACCAAAGTTTTTCGTGGGACGCCGTTTTTATCAGTGAAACCGTTATTGATGATGAGGGATGGACACTGGAAGTGGCCATTCCGTTTCGGCAGCTTCGGTTTCCTGAGGGGGAAGAGCTGGAGTTTGGTTTGATGGTGTCCAGAATGATCAACCGAAAGAACGAACGGGTTCTCTGGCCGGCTATCGGGATGGACTACGGCGGAAGTTTTGGCGTTCTGGCAGCTGCGTCGCAATATGGCCGCCTGAAGGGGCTGAAGGGGATAAACCGGGGCAAGAATATTGAGATTAAACCATACCTGATTTCAGGAGCACAGGAGATCCGTCCCGATTTGCAAAATGAAGAAACCGACATCGACTACAACTACGATTTTGGCGGGGACCTGAAATACAGTATTTCCTCAAATATGACCCTGGATCTCACCGTAAACACCGATTTTGCACAGGTTGAAGCCGATAATGTTCAGCTGAACCTTACCCGGTTCAATCTCTTCTTTCCTGAAAAGCGTGAGTTCTTCCTGGAGCGCGCCGGGCTTTTTGAACATGGTAATGTCCGTTCAACCCAAACCTTCTTTTCGAGAAATATCGGGCTGAACGAGCAGATATTGACAGGTGCCAGGCTGACCGGCCAGACGGGTCGCTACTCCGTCGGTCTGATGAATATTGAAACCGGCGGCGGTATGGGGGATCTGTTTGGAGAAAACTCTGCCAATAACTCTGTTGCCCGCCTGCAGGCAAACATATTTCCGCGCGCAACCGCAGGCACGATTTTCACGAATGTGGAGCGTCCGGACGGCTACAACCGCGCCATTGGGTTTGACACCCGGTACCGCTTCTGGAGCTCCAGCCGGTTTGATGCATGGTTTACCAACGTTTGGGACAGTAACAACTTGCTGAATGATGCCGCGGGCAACATCTCACTTCAGCTTGAAAACGATATCTTTGAAGGGGGTGCCTCATTTACATCTGTGGGTGAAAACTATCGCCCGGAGCTGGGATTTGTACGCCGCCGTGATTTTCGAAACTATTCAGCCAACCTTGGATACAAGCCCAATGTAGACTATGAATTGGTTCCATCTGTTCGAAAACTCTACTTCCAAACATCCTTCGACCTGTTTGAAGGACAGGACGGTACTCTTCAAACCACGGAATACTCGGCATCGGTTCGGGCAGAATTTCAAAACCGGCAGTCATTTGAAATTGAGTACGAACGGCAGTTTGAACGGCTCATCAGCAACTTTGCCTTGCGGCCGGATGCCATCATACCTGCGGATGACTACACCTTTCACACCCTCTCCGTTGAGGGCCAAACCGATGAGTCCAGAAACGTTTTCGGATCGTTCGATTTCTCTGCCGGCCAGTTTTATGATGGCAATCGCAGCGATTTTGGCGTTGATTTCGGATTTCGCCAGTCGAAACACTTCCATATTGAGGGCGGTGTGGATCATACCATTATCAGGCTTCCGTTTGACAATGGTGATTTCGAAGCCACAACGATCAGAACGTCCCTGCTTGGTGCCATCAGCCGAAAACTATTTGCGAAAGCTCTGATACAGTATGATAACTTTTCCCGAAACCTTCAGTCGAACCTTCGCATCAACTGGATTCACAAACCGGGCAGCGACCTCTTCCTGGTTTTCAATACGAACTATCATATTACAGGAAACAACGAAGATCTATTCGATCCGCGCAGGGATTTCATTCTGAACAGCCGCGCCGGCATTATAAAGCTGACCTATCTGATTATGATTTAATTACTATTAACCGGCAATGTCAGTATCAAAATCATAAACAAAGCTAACCAATAACTTAAGTGGATAATGGAAAGCTGTTGTTGACCAATTCATATTTATAGCTGGAAGAGCGGGAAAAGCCAATACGTACGTCTGTAATTGAATCAGGACTATGAAGGTTCACAGCAAGTGTTCTGAGTTCTTGAGAAGTGTAATATCTCCTTGCCGTCATTTGAATGATAGATAAACGACACGTCAACCCCCTGCATATAAACAGGACGCCATAGCGTACAGGGAATTCGGTCCTCCGCCTCGCTCATCAGGGAATCCCTCAGCCCTTTCTGCAAAAATTCATCTTCCGAAAGATCCTCAACAGAGTAGTAGTAAGTCATACTGTTGCGGCTCACTCCCACACTATCGAAATAGGTGGTCAGAGCAACCCTCTGAGGCAGTACATTATTCAGATCTTCTGCGGCTATGGTGAGTTCAGGAGATGCCACAATATCTGCTTCAGCAGCATCACGGTCATTTCTTGGCAATGAGATGAGAACCAATACGGCGATTATAATTATCAGAATCGCTGCGATCCGGATAGGGCCAGAACCTTTTTTGGGCATTGTTTCCTCCTCTCGTTTATTCAAAAAAGAATCTTCAAACATATTACTATCTTGATTAATCGAAAGCCAATTTTTTTAAATAAAAAATCGTTTTCCGGATAAATAAGCTTCTTTTTTATCCTTCACACACGAGCCTCTTTTTTTTAATTATGTTCCCGTAGCCATACTTTCAGAACAGAAGAGTGCCCCGTCTTAATTTGTCAATTCCACATTTAAAAAAAATTCCCCGCTATTGATTTTTATCTCTTCTTTACCATTCCATCTCTTTCTTTTTGTGATACATTAACAGCTTTTTTTGTAATAATTCACAAATTACCGAGCCTTGATATGAGCTCTCTGTTTTCGCTTAATTTAAGGCTGATATTACTCTTCAAATCCTGTATCAGTAATTCGATTTTTACAGGATTAAAAGCTGCTCAGGGTATAGATCAGTTAAAAATCATGAATTCCCCTATAACCCGGTAATGGTACAGCCTAACCGCATTTCACCATTTCCATTAGACTGCCATAATGGTTCGGCTGATTCAGCTCTGAACAACTATAAGATATACTGCCTGAAGAGAAAATCACTCATATCATCGGGTGGGTCTCAAAAAATCACCAGAGGATTCCATTTAAATGTCTGCGAGAAGATCTAATATGCGTCATTTTTCCACAAGAAGCCTATCTATACTTTCACTAAAAAATCAGAATATCTGCACTATCAATCCAACAGCTGATATTTAAGATCGTATATCCGGGCTACCATTAAGCGGAGAATATCACAGGTTTTTTCATGGCTTCCTTGAGAGTGGTTATACCAATAATCATCAAAAAAGGGTTAACCATGACAAAAAATAATTACGATACAATATTATTCAGGAGGATGCCGCACTACATGCTTTGTGGAATGCTGAGCATCTTTTTGCTTCTTTTTGCAAGCGCTTCCACACTTGCTCAGGAACTGGAGGTTTCCGGTACCGTTACCGACGCCTTCTCAGGTGAAACGCTCATTGGAGTAAACGTAGTTGTACCCGGTACATCCATCGGTACCACTACAAATATGGAGGGATTCTACAGCCTTACCGTTCCGGACGAAAACTCAGAACTCCAGTTTTCATATATAGGCTATCAAACTCTTCTGTTAACTGTTGATGGACGCACAACCATTGATGTTGAGATGGAAGTCTCGGCTATTATGGGTGAAGACCTTGTGGTTACAGGGTATTCTGCGCAGCGTAAAGTAGACCTTACAGGCTCCATAAGCGTTGCAGATGTTCCTCAAATGCAGCGTATTGCAGAATCGTCTGTAAGCCGCCAGCTGCAGGGCCAGGTATCCGGCGTAACGGTTTCTCAATCCGGCCAGCCGGGTGATGAGCCCTCCGTACGAATCCGCGGTATCGGCAACTTTGGGAATGTGAGTCCGCTTTACGTTGTAGACGGTGTTCCAACAAGTAGTGTTGGCGATTTGAACCCAAGAGATATTGAGTCTCTGCAGGTGCTGAAAGATGCATCAGCGGCTTCTATCTACGGCTCGCGGGCATCAAACGGTGTTATCATTATCACTACCAAAGGAGGTCAAGAGGGACTCAACGTTTCTTTCGACTCCTATATTGGGTACGAAACACCCAAGCATCACGGTAATCCATTTAATATCGCTTCTCCACAGGAGATGGCCGATCTGGAATGGCTTGCCATGAACAATTCGGGACTAACTCCCTCCTCATCTCTGTATGGAAATGGTGCCACACCACAACTGCCCGATTTTATTGCGCCTACAGGTGCAATGGAAGGAGAGGTAAACTTTGATGACTATTACGTAAATCCTTTTTATACAAGCACCGACGATCTGGGTAGTTTCTTCAGGATTACGCGTGCCAATAAACAAGGCACAAACTGGTTCCAGGAGATTTTTGAACCTGCTGTTTCGTTTAATTCAAACCTTGCCATTAGCGGCGGCACAGATGATGCCACTTACCTGGTGTCACTCAACTATATTAACCAGGAAGGAACCCTGCTGCGCACCTACAACGAACGCTACACGCTTCGGGTAAATACGCAGTTCGACGTAAACGATAAAATACGTGTTGGCCAAAACGCCTCCATCGCAATTTGGGAAAATCCCCAAAATGCCACGCAGGATGAAGGTTCTGCCACAGGTATGGTTTACCGGCAGCAGCCCATTATCCCTGTTTACGATATTGCCGGTAATTTTGGCGGCAACTTTGGAGCCCCGCTTGGTAACGCATCCAACCCCGTTGCTCAGCGGGAACGCACGCTGAACGACACCGGCGAAAACAGCCGAATTTTTGGTAACATATTTGCTGAGTATGATGTTCTTGAAAACGTAACGTTCCGAAGTAACTTCGGTGGAAGTTACGGCACCAGTAACTGGAGCTGGTTCCAGTTTCCTCAGTACGAAAATGCCGAAAATGCTGTTGTGAATCTTTACGGTGATGGTGCATGGAACGGCAAAAACTGGACCTGGACCAATACCGTGGCCTTCGCTGATCAGATTGCAGAAGTTCATGACGTGAACGTAGTGATTGGTACAGAAGCGAACGAAGATTCCGGCCGGGAACGCGGTGGCACACGAACCGACTACTTCTCGTTCAACCCCGACTATGTGAACCTGAGCAACGGCGCCGGCGACCCCACCAACTATAGTTACCAGTACGAAAATGCGCTCTTCTCCATATTTGGACGCGTTGAGTACAACTACGATAACCGCTACCTGATTAATGCAACCGTTCGCCGGGACGGCTCTTCCCGATTCCTGGATAACCGATACGGTGTATTTCCTGCCGGCAGCATTGGATGGCGTATCTCTTCAGAAGAATTTATGAGAGATGTTGACTGGATTTCCAACCTTCAGGTGCGTGCCGGTTACGGTATTATGGGTAACCAGCTGAACGTGGCGGCAGATAACGCTTACTCACTGTTTGGCGGTAATCAGCTCTCTACTTTCTACCCGTTTACGGGCGGCCCCACCATATTCCAGGGCTTTTCGCAAACCAGGATTGGTAATCCGGGAGCCCGATGGGAAGAATCGCACTCCATGAATATTGGTGTGAACGCCGTGATGTTTGACGGAAGCCTTGAAGTGGATGCCGATTTTTACCAGAACGACGTGCGCGACCTGCTCTTTAATCCGGAAATTCCCGGACAAGCCGGCCTCGCCTCGCAGCCTTTTGTAAACGTTGGTAATGTGGAAAACAAAGGTGTGGACCTCTCTATTACCGGACGTAAAGACATCTCCCGTGATTTTAATATCACCTCAACATTAAACTTTACCACATACAGCAACGAAGTGGTAAAAATTGCCGAAGGCGTGGAGAATTTTGACGGAACCAGCCGGCGATTTGGCAGTGGTAACCCCATTATCAGGAACCAGGTGGGATGGCCGATTTCCTCCTTCTTTGGCTATCAGATTGAAGGGTTCTGGAACAGCCAGTCTGAAATCGATCAGGCGAATGCAAGTGCAGGCGGCACATTCCAGGAAGAAGCTGCTCCGGGCCGTTTCCGCTATGCTGATATTGACGGTGACGGACGCATCACAGCCGATGACCGAACACGCCTGGGAGATCCGCATCCGGACTTTACCTACGGACTGGACCTCAGCGTAAACTACAAGAACATTGATGCCAGTGCTTTCTTCTACGGATCGCAGGGCAACGATATCTGGAACCAGGTAAAATGGTGGACCGACTTTTACCCATCATTCCGCGGTGCGAAAAGTACAACAGCACTGTACGACTCCTGGACACCGGATAATCAAAACGCAACCGCCCCGATACAGGAAAATTCAGGCTCAACGGCTACCAACCTTGTGCCAAACTCCTATTATGTAGAAGACGGTTCGTTCCTGAAACTGAGAACCATCCAGGTGGGATACTCATTTGCACCCGAAATGATCTCTACCGTTGGCTTAAGCCGACTGAGAGTATACCTGCAGGCGCAGAACCTGTTTACGATTACCAACTACTCAGGACCCGATCCCGAGATTGGTAACACACAGTCTGCCAACGCAAGCACCACCAGCTTTGGAGTGGATGAAGGGTCGTACCCAACTTCCCGTCAGTTCCTTTTCGGAATTAACCTTGAATTTTAAAGAGATTAACCAGACAGAGGTCTAAATATGAAGAACTCAAATAATGTAATTATCATACTTGTACTGCTCATAGCGACAGGTATGTTCACAAAAGCGTGTGGTGACGATTTTCTTACCCGCCCTGCCATGGGGTCGCTAAGTGAAGATGTGGTAGCCGATCGCAACGGCGTGGAAACTCTGCTAACGGGGGCTTACGCATCCCTTAGCCAAACAGGTAATCAGGGCTGGGGCGATGGACTTCCAGGCGATGGAGCCTGGGCTGTTGACCCTTCGAGCTGGCTCTACGGCAGTGTTATGGGTACCGAAGCCCATAAAGGCAGTGATGCCGGTGATCAGCCTCAGATGAACACACTGGGGGGTATGAACGTATCCGCCTCAACAGGTTTTATTAACCTGAAATGGAGAGGATGGTATGAAGGAATCGCCAGGGCCAATTCTGTTTTAAGCATTCTCCCGGATGTGGAAGTGACCGAAGGTATTTTCAGCGAACAGGATAAAGCCCGTATCGAAGGGGAGGCACGGTTTATTCGCGCTCACTTCTATTTTGAGCTGAAACGCTTCTTCGGCATGGTTCCCTGGATCGACGAAACCGTCGATGCCCTTACACCGCAGCCAAACAATCAGGATATATGGCCGGATATCGAAGCCGACTTTCAGTTTGCTTTCGATAACCTGCCCGAAACCCAGGATGAGGTTGGGCGGCCAAATAAATGGGCTGCTGCCGCATATCTTGCAAAAACCTACATGTACCAGGATAAATTTTCGCAGGCACGGGAGCTTTACTCACAAGTTATTACCAGCGGTGTTACATCAAACGGACTGGCTTATGATCTCGTACCGCTCGATCAGGTTCACAATCCGGTAACTAAAAACCATGCCGAATCTGTTTTTGCCGTCCAGGCCTCTGCCGACGACGGCACCGGTACCATTCAAAATGCCAACCCCGGCATGATGCTCAACTATCCGTACAACAGCCCGTTCCGATGCTGCGGTTTTTACCAGCCAACACTCTACCTGGTGAACGCTTTCCAGACTGTTGACGGCAAACCCGTAATGGATAACGTTACATCGACACCGCTTAAAAACGACATGGGCGTGCTTTCTGACGAGCAGTTTGAGCCCTACAGCGGCACGCTCGATCCCCGACTCGACTGGACTGTAGGCCGCCGTGGCGTTCCATTCCACGACTGGGGGCCACACCCCGGCGAACGATGGGTGCGCGATCAGGGATATTCGGGCCCATACGCCTCCAAGAAACATATCTGGTGGCAAAAAGATGACCAGGATGTGAACAACCCAAGCCAGTGGGCACCGGGCACGTCATACAACGTCCAGATCATCCGCTTTGCCGATGTTCTCCTGATGGCTGCAGAAGCCGAGATTGAGGCCGGAAGCCTTTCACAGGCTCTTCAATACATAAACAGAGTGCGTGAGCGCGCTGCCGACAACTCTGCCTGGGTACGGAATGAGTTCAACAGAGGTTTTGCTTCCGAAATCGTTGGAAGTGAAGCCGAAATGCTGGCTCTCAACCCCAATTCGGGCAACTGGGTTGTTCGCGAAGATACAGGCACTACGTTTGTATATCTTGGGGGGGGTGCTTCAGACATAGGCAACTGGAATGAATACGAAGATCCCAACTACGAGGTTGCCCCTTACGACGACCTCGGCAGCCAGCAGCAGGCCCGCGAAATAGTACGCTTCGAACGCAAGCTGGAACTTGCTCTTGAGGGTCACCGTTTCTTCGACCTCGTTCGCTGGGGAATTGCAGAACAGGAGATCAACGAGTTTATGGAGTATGAAGGTTCGTTTTTCCCTGCATCGTATCTTAATGAAGGTGAGTTTACACCGAATAAAAACGAATTATTCCCGATTCCGCAGCGCCAGATCGACCTGAGCGTTATCGACGGAGAACCGCAACTAACACAAAATCCGGGATACAACTAGTTTGTCATACTAATCCCATGACTTACTCCATAAAGGGGCACGTGTAAAAGCGTGCCTCTTTTTTTTGTTTGTAATTTCGCATTTAACCTTAGGAAAGATCCTGTCCATCTGCTGTGAACAGCGGCGAGAGCTGAACTTTTTTACATTTCCATAGTAAAGGTGAATTCTTTAAGTTATTTAGCCCGCAACACCTATTTTTTAACTATGTATAAGGTATCATTCCTGCAAAATGCACTGACCCTTCTATTATTTTCTCTGGCTCTTGCCTCATGCAATCTTTTCGGTAGCAATCCGGAGCAATCTGACGTTATTGAGAACGGCCCATTCTATTATTCTCTGAGCGGAATGACTGATGCTGACATTGACTGTGACGGTTACAGTTTAATTACCCAATGGGCAGAAATCAGTGATCTGGGGGAAAACGGTGAAGTACAGGCCGGTCTGCACGCCTCAGTCCTGGATACGGTTGACAGTATTGTGAAGTGGCAGCGTTATAACATTTTATTCATCAAAAAAAATGATTGGCCAGACGGGGGTCTCTTTACCGTCGTTGATATTGCCGATGTACGACGTGGAGGAAGTGATCAATTTTACGTTTATTTCAATTCACTCTATCGTGAAAATGGCCTGGGTGATCTGAATCATGTCTTTATTGATGACTTTGCTGCATTTGCCGAATCGGGAAGTATCGAGATTACGACGTCAGATGAATCGAGCCTGAGAGCATCATTTTCCCTGGGTCTTACTCTGATTGAAAGGCGTACATGGGACGGTTCGGAAGAGACTGTTGAAACTTCATTTCCGGAACAGCTGAAAGCAGATGGCGCTTTTGATATTGACCTGACAAGAAATAAAGTTCCCGTTCTCTCTTCGGTTTCAGATCAGGAAATGGCAAATATGTGTAAAAAATAAGAGAGGCTTTAACACAGCATCACTGAAAATATGCAGGTATTTTTTCCGCCATCCGCCGTGCACTGTTCACTGCGCCATCCATATACCCCGGAGAAATCGCTGATGTTTCGGCACCGGCAAACCAGAGCTTACCATCCAAATATGGTTTTTGAAAGACGTCATGCCCGTTATTTTGGTGTGGTATAACGCTATCAGCGTACCCGGAAAATGTGAACGGCTCTTGCCTCCACACTTTCTCAACGTAAGAGAGTGGCTGCATCACTTCCTCTCCATAAAATTTTCTAAGTTGCTGCAATGCAGCATTCCTCCTCTCATCTGCAGATACAGAGTAGTACGCACCCGCCATAAACCCTTTCAAAGCAAACCTTTTCGTGTCGAAGGAGGAGTGATCGTACATCTCGGTAATGGGCCCGACATTGCTCATAATGGTTCCGCTTAAACCGGCACCTCTCCAGAATGGCTCGCTGTAGGTTAACCCCACTTTTATCGAGTCGGCCATCCAGGTTTGGGTAGTTGATGCAATCTTCCTGAACTCTTGCGGCAAAGCAGGCTCCACAGAAATCGTATCCAGAAATAGTTCCGGAGGAAGGGTTGAAATCACAATGTCGGCCTCTGCGTCTCCACTGGATGTAGACAGGGTTATTTTGTCTGATGAGTTTGAAATTCTTTTAACGGCAGTGCCTGTTTTCACCATTGAAACGCCATCAAGCTTCTCAGCCAGTGCGTTGATTATAGAGTCCGTTCCATTTTTCAGCCGATAGGTATCATCACTGCCGGGCGGCAGATTTACCAGCTGCGGAGGCGACATCGAATTCATTTCGTAGAAAACCTGATCCCCTATATGCTGTTTTGCACGTTCCACCCCCAGCTCCTGCATCAGCTCAAAAAGCCGTTCGTGCTGATTTCCAAACCATGTGGCACCAAGCTCAACGGGGGCTTCACCCTTTTTTCTGAGGGTGTGAATGCGTCCGCCAAGCCTGTTTCGGGCCTCATAAATCGTGCTGGGATAGCCCGATTTTTGCAGCAGATAAGCGGTTGTAAGACCCGAAAGGCCGGCTCCAAGTATAGTAATTTGCGGTTTTTTCATAATGTGTTTCATACAATAAAGAGTGCTGTGCGATTGATTCATAGCACAGCATTAAAGAACAATAATCAGATAGACGGCCAGACGTATTCGGCTTCCTATGAGGTTTTCTCCAGAAAACCTGTCAATCAGGAACGGTACCGATGAAGTCGTTTTGAAAACCCACGTCGATCAACATTGACCCATTTTTAGGCTGTAGAACTCGTTAAAATAAGAATCGACACGGATAGTTCAGAAAAGTCCACAAAAAATAAACGCTGAGCTCTTTCCTGCTGTTTGAAAATTCGGATACCTGTACCTTTTTTATTTCTGAAGAGCCGTCTGCTTCAAAGTTCATACAGAATCTGCCCCTATACTAATGATCCCAGATACCTTGTTAACCAACTTTACCAAATGCGTAACGGATTACCATTCGCCCTCATAAAATACGGCTTATATTTTGCTGCACTCATTTTACTTGCGTCCTGCGCTTCTCAGCAAAACATGACGGAGATTCCGGTTGATGCACCTGATACGTTTTCGTCCGGCGGGGATGCATTAACGCCGGATCGCTGGTGGACGGTTTTTGAAGATGATAGTCTTACCGCATGGGTCGACTCGGCACTAACCTCCAATTTTACGCTTCTTTCGGCCTGGCAGAGACTGCAGGCCTCGCAGGCAGTTGCCAAACGAGAGCGGGGCCAGTTCTACCCTTCGCTCGAAGCCAGTGCCTCGGTATCGCGTGATCGCTTCCCGGACTCTGGTGAAACCGTTGAGGAACTCGAACTTGGCCTTTCAGCCAATTACGAGATTGATCTCTGGGGCCGGATACGATCGGCAGCAGAAGCCGAAAGTTTTCGTGCAGAAGCCTCACTGTTTGATTACCAGTCGGTCGCCATCACACTCACAGCGGAAATTACACAAATATGGTTTGAGCTGGCCGAAGCACGATCACAGCTTGCGCTGGTGAACAGGCAGGTCGAAACAAATGAACAGGTTCTTTCACTGCTGCGCAATCGTTTTGGAAGCGGGCAGATTCGCAGTGTGGATATTTTGCGCCAGCAGCAGCTTCTGGAAGCCACCAAAGAGCAGAGATTAAACGCTGAAGAGCGAATTTCAATCCTCAGAAACCAATTTTCGGTTTTAACCGGCCGGGCTCCGGACCCTTCATTTTCCATAAACCCAGAACTCTCGGGCCAGCTCCCGCCGCTGCCGGAAACCGGAGTTCCGCTTGATCTTGTAGAGCGCAGGCCCGATGTAAAGTCTGCGTATGCCCGGCTTCTTTCCGCAGACAGGGACCTGGCAACCGCTATCAGCAATCAGTATCCCCGTCTTTCTCTGTCAGTAACTGCTTCTACCTTTGAAAATAGCGCCACCTCACTTTTTGAAGAGTTTGCGCTCTCCTTTGCAGGAAACCTGGTTGCCCCGATTTTTCTGGGCAGAGAGCTTCAGGCCGAGGTGGAGAGATCAGAAGCCGTACAGATGGAATTGCTCTTCGAATACGGACAGACGGTGCTTACTGCATTTCGTGAAGTAGAAGACGCACTCATCAGAGAGCAGAAACAGCGCGAACGCATCGAAAGCATCGACAAACAGGTTAAGCTTGCCCGGCAGGCGTTCGATCAGCTTCGCGTGCAGTACCTCAACGGTGCCATCAACTATTTGGATGTACTCACCGCGCTTACCGAAGTTCAGCAGCTCCAGCGCGATCAGCTTGCCGCAAAACTTGACCTGCTCAGCTTCAGAATATCCCTCTACCGTGCCCTGTCGGGATCAGTTAATACAGAACGGGAGTCGCAGGCCGGGCTGTAAATCAACCCTTTTTTTGAGACAAATTCAGACCTATGAACAGAAAGAAAACATTACTACTCTCTTTAATCATCCTCCTCACCGCCGGCGGAATTACAACAATCATATTTTCCACCGAACCCACAGCTACCCGTGCCGGTGCCACTAAAGAAACGGCCATGCTTGTGGAAGTTATTGGTGCAGAGAAGGGGAATTTCACACCAACCGTTACTGCTCTTGGCGCAGTTGAAGCAGCTGAGGATATTATTCTGAGTCCGCGTGTGGGTGGCGAGATTGTTGAGCGCGCTTCAGATTTTGCTCCCGGCGGATTTGTGAATAAGGGAGATGAGCTGTTGAAAATTGCCCCCGCCGATTACAGAAATATTCTCAATCAAAGACAGAGTGAACTGCAGCAGGCAGAAGCCGACTATGAAATTGAACTCGGAAGGCAAAGTATTGCACAGCAGGATTACGAAATGCTGGACGATACAATTTCGAATGAGAACCGCGCGCTGGTTCTGCGTCAGCCGCAGCTCAATGCAGCCCGCTCGCGGGTAGAGTCTGCACGCGCAGCTGTAGAGCAGGCGCAGCTCGACCTGGAAAGAACTACGATCAGGGCTCCCTTCGACGCATACATTATCAGCCAAAATGCCAATCTTGGCTCTCAGGTTGCCGTTGGCGACGAATTGGGAAGGCTCGTTGGCCTCGACACCTACTGGGTGGAGGCTACCATTCCGCTTTCAAAACTCAAATGGCTTTCGATCCCCATTAATGGAACTACGGGATCTGATGTTACTATCCGCAACCGCACAGCCTGGATGCCCGGTGACACCCGAACCGGCAGGCTTTACAGGCTGATCGGTTCACTGGAAGATCAAACCCGCCTTGCAAGGGTTCTGATTACTGTTTCTGACCCGCTTTCGTATCTGGATGAAAACCGCGGAAAACCGCAGCTGATGATCGGGTCCTACGTTGAGGCCGAGATTCAGGCTTCTGAACTTGAAGAGGTTGTTCGGCTGAGCAGAGATTATATTCGCAATAATGACACCGTCTGGGTTATGGAAAATAGTGAGCTTCAAATCCGGGAGGTTTCCATTCTTTTTGAGGATGCAGAATACGCCTACGTCACAGAAGGGCTCGGTGAAGGCGACCAAATTATTACCACAAATCTCGCCACAGTGGTAGAAGGAACACCCGTGCGTCTGGAAGGGCAGGATTCCCCGGCCGCAGCAATGGAAACAGAAGGGGAATAAATCCTGAATTGAAAATAACGACAACCTCTTTTAAGAAATAGATTCAACCATGAGCTCGAAATCTCCCCGACCCACATCCGAAAAGTCCTATACCGGCGCTATTGCGTTTATGGCTCAAAACCCGATTGCAGCGAACCTCCTGATGATTATTCTGCTTGGCGGCGGGATCTGGACAATGTTTAACATACAAAAAGAGGTGTTCCCGCAGTTTCAGCTCGATATTGTGGATGTGAGTGTGGTATATCCCGGCGCGGCACCCGCCGAGGTGGAACAGGGAATTCTGCAGCCCGTTGAGGAAGCGATTCGCGGCGTTCAGGGAATCAAAGAGATTACATCCACAGCGAATGAGGGGTCGGGCACGGTTTCCATCGAGCTGGTGGCCGGAGCAGACCGGATGAAAACCTACCAGGATATTGATCAGGCGGTAAACCGCATCCGAACATTTCCCGACGATATTGAAGAGCCACAGGTAGAGCTGCAGTCGAATCAAACCGAAGTAATGGTAATCGGAATTTACGGTGATGCAGATATCTGGACACTGCGATCTATAGCCGAAGATCTCAGAAATCAGCTTCTGAGCGACCCAAGTATAACTCAGGTCGATATCGGTAACGTACCCGATTATGTAACCCATATTGAAATTCCGAGTGACCGGCTGAGGGAGTACGGGCTTACCCTGGGGGAAGGGGCGTCT
>Ga0081528_100425_pt1 | contig 22460 bp, 19 predicted proteins | sample HotLakmasection4_FD_71011 | JGI IMG/M metagenome (GOLD analysis project Ga0081528, IMG submission 71011) | Hypersaline microbial mat communities from Hot Lake, Washington, USA - Section #4 (SPADES assembly) (version 2) | ecosystem: Environmental > Aquatic > Non-marine Saline and Alkaline >...
ATCGACACCCGTGTGCTGAATATGCAGGGGGATGTGCGGGCGATCGCCCAGCGCAACCAGTCTAACCTCACCTCTGACAACCTGGTCTGGAACCTCACCAGCCAGGAGTTTCGCGCTACAGGCAATGTCAACTATCGCCAACCCGATCCCCAAATGGTGGTCAATGGTCCCACCGCCAATGGGCGTCTGCAAAACCAAACCATCGTCATCAGCGGCGGTCGCGTTGTCTCCGAAATTGTCCCGCAGGAGTAGGACAAACAAAAAACATTAGGGACTTGCAAGAAAATAAAATCCCAAGTTTTGAGAGAGAAGGCAGGCTCTGCCAGCCTTCTCTCTCAAAACTTGGGATTTTATTAATCCGCAGATCCCTTATCAGAACTGCTGTGGAAAAATAGATCTGCTTTGTCCTTGACATTGCCGTTTTTTAATTGGCATAATAAAACGTTGTCTTTTTTTGACTCGGATCAGGTGAACGGCGGTTTTTCCAGTAAGTCGGCGCAGATTGTGCCTGTAACTGAGCCTGGACAGCCCCTACCTGCACGGTCAGTCACAGGGAGAATATGGGATACGCAATTATTGAAACCGGAGGTCTGCAACTCCGGGTAGAAACGGGACGGTTTTACGATGTAAACCGCATTCATGCTGATGAAGACAGTAAAATAACCTTCGACAAGGTTTTGTTTGTCGAAAATGATGGGGACGCCTCCATCGGACAGCCTTTTGTAGAAGGTGCAGCGGTTGAAGCCACCGTCATGCGTCACCTGCGGGGACGGAAAATTATCGTCTATAAAATGCGTCCTAAGAAAAAGACGCGCAAAAAGCAGGGACACCGTCAGGAGTTAACGCGCTTGATGATCGATTCCATCCTTTTGAATGGAACCGCGATCGCCGCCAGCGAAGGTGGATCTGCAAGCACCAGTGCGGCACCCGCCACGGCTCCGGCAGTCGAAGAAACTCCGGTAGATACAGCGCCTTCAATGGAAGCTCCTGAAGCAACCACCGAAGAAACAGCCGCAGACGAAGCTTAGGGCGATCGCCCAACCCCATTCATCGACGAGCATCTGCTACATTGCATCTGCTACATTGATGGGTGGGGCTGAAAGCAACCGCAGCTTTAATACAAGCATTCCTGAATTCAGAAAAATCTGGATTAGTTCTGGATCAACCTAGATACACCCTCAGACGGAGTTTGGCACAATGGCTCATAAGAAAGGAACAGGTAGTACCCGAAACGGTCGGGATTCAAATGCTCAACGGCTTGGTGTCAAGCGCTACGGCGGTCAAGTTGTGCGGGCAGGCAATATTTTGGTGCGCCAACGGGGAACCAAAATTCATCCTGGTACGAATGTTGGGTTGGGTAAAGATGACACCCTATTCGCGCTGGTTGATGGCATCGTTACCTTCGAGCGCAAAGGCAAGAGCCGCAAGAAGGTCAGCGTTTATCCGGCTGTAGAAACGGCATCTGTCTAATGGGCTGGTCTCGCCTTCGAGTATGACGGGTTCAGCTTCTTGGGTAGAAGCGATCGCGCATTTTGATAGGCGACCATCTCTAATCAATTGTCCAAAATCCTGGCTTCCTGGTGTTATAGCGTTCGTGTTAGACATCAGGAAGTTTTGCTATGTGGATTTTCGCACGAAGTGCGTAAGCACTAAACCCATGAGATTGCGTGCGCTCAGCGCACGCAATCTCATGGGTTTTAGAAAAATGGCGAAGGTATTGTTCTCCAAAAGCACCCTACTGGCTTCATTGATGACCACGTACTTGGGCGCTTTCCAGGAAAGCAGATCCCGAATTTTTGAAAGAGGGCGCGGCTAAGCCGCGCCCTCTTTCAAAAATTCGGGTTTTATTTTCGATCCTTAGTCGTTTGACGGGTGAAAACTCTGCCAGGGTTGAGCGCAGCACAAGGCTGCACAAAATAGAAAACTCACACATCATAAGAGAAGGAACACTGGAAATGCCCAGACAAACGCAGTTTGTTTATGGAGGCAGATAGGTTTGCGCAAGTTTACCCGATAGGAGGTTTCCGCCTCCTGCTGTAGTTGCCTATGCTGCGACCAGCCATCTTTTGACCCGTGCTCAGAGTGAAATTGCCTTGAAGATCTTTCAAACCCTTCAACCTCATGTCCGTCGCAACCTTTGGACGTTGTTTGTTGCCGGACTGCTGTTTTGGGCATCCCTTTCGGCAATGCTGCCCGTGTTGCCGCTCTACGTGCAGGCTTTGGGTGGCACAGGACGCACCATTGGCTGGGTGATGGGAGCTTTCGCGATCGGGCTGCTGGGAGCACGCTCGACTCTGGCACGGCTGGCGGATATGCGGGGGCGCAAGGTTGTCCTGGTTATTGGGGTGCTGGCAGTGGCGATCGCCCCCTTTTGCTATGGTCTGACCGAATCCTTTGCCGTTCTGGTCGCTATCCGTGCCTTTCATGGCATTAGCATTGCTGCCTTCGCGCTGGCATTCAGCGCCCTTGTTATTGACCTATCCCCCGCTCAGAACCGGGGGGAACTGATCGGCTACATGAGCCTGGTCAACCCCATCGGCATGGGCATGGGACCTGCCCTGGGGGGCTTTCTGCAAGCGCAGTTTGGCTTTAATGCGGCTTTCCTGGCGGCGGGAGTGCTGGGTTTACTGGGACTCATCTTCACCCTGCAAGTCAAAGAACCATCTCGCCCACCCAGCATCCATGCTCAACCCTCGTTCTTTAGCTTTTGGCGAAAACTGGGCGATCCCCGTGTACGGGTGCCAGCCCTGATGTTGTTGCTAGTGGGCTTGTCCTTTGGCGCACTCACCACGTTCGTGCCGCTGCTGGTTACCGAAGCCCAGATTGATGTGAACGTGGGCTTGTTCTACACCATGGCGGCGATCGCCGGATTTTCTCTACGCCTCCTGGTTGGTCGCGCTTCCGACTTCTATGGGCGCGGTCCTTTCATCACCATGAGCCTGGTACTTTTCTCTATCTCAATGGCAGTGCTTTGGGGAATGCAGGGAACCACCGGATTTCTGCTGGCAGGCTTGCTGGAAGGAGCCGGAGCTGGAACCTTGATCCCAATGATGGCGACTCTGATGGCAGACCGATCGGCTCCCGAAGAACGGGGACGAACCTTCAGCCTGTGCATGGTGGGATTTGACCTGGGCATTGCGCTGGCAGGTCCATTATTGGGGGCGATCGCCACTCAAACCAGCTATCGAGCTGTTTTCGGCATTGCCACCCTGCTCTCGTTTTTAGGCTTGCTTGTCTTCCTCACCCTCTCTGGCAAAGATCTTGCCCACTCGTTCCGCTTCGCTCTGGGTCGCAGTCGCGATGTTTACGCCATTGATGCCATCCCGGCATCCATGCTGAAAAAGCCATAAAAAAAACTCCCTACGCCTCCAGGAGGTTTCGGGAGTTAAGAATCAGGGTGCATCTACCACTTCACTCTTCCATCTGGTTAATGGGCTATCCGGAAACTCGTGCTAACTTTCTAACAGTGTTGGATAGGCGGTCGGATACTCGCGATTCCCTAAGAAGTAGCATTGCAGCCGAGAACTCCGGTATCAAGCCCTGCATCTTGTACGTTTCGTCACCGCCTCTTTTGCTGACTCCCCTATGCTAAGGAATAAAGATCAAATAAAATCCAAAATTTGTTTTTTGACTTGTTTTTTTGAAAGTGCGGTATAACCGCTTCAAAAAACAAGTTTTGGATTTTACTTGATTCGCGTTCCTAAGAGCCTGAGGCGCTTCTGCAAAAGTTACCGAAACCTTGTTCAAGCTTGAACCATGATCATTCCCGACCCCGACTATCCCCATATCGTACTTGCCTTTGACTATCGGGGATGGAAAATCGAAATTGACCAGGGAGAACTTGACGGTCAGGTGACCTATGCCGTCTGGGTGAATTATGACCAGGGATGTGCGATGGCAGTTCCCTTTGCGCGATCGCGCACCGAAGCCATCCGCCGTGCCCGCAAGTGGATTGACCGACGCCTGAATCACCAGCAGGAGTAAGTTCTACCTACTCTTGGTGATTGTGCGATCGCCCATTATTAAGTCGAACTCATAACGAGTATGAATTAGTGCTATCATGAAACCAATCAGGAAGGAGAGGTGTCAAGTCTCCTTCAGCTCTTCACAGATAACCAGGACGGTTCAAACCTATGGTGAAAATTGTTGGTATGGCGGGGAGTTTGCGGAATAGCTCCTATAGCCACAAGATTTTGCACCTTGCTGCGGAACGGGTATCGGCACAGGGGGCAGAGATGGAGATTTTAGACTTTCGCGAGATGACACTACCGTTCTGCGATGGCAGCAAAGACTATCCAGATTATCCCGATGTTCGTCGCTTGCAGGACACCGTTGCCGCTGCTGACGGCTTAATCCTGGTCACGCCGGAATACCACGGCAGCGTGAGCGGCGTGATCAAAAATGCGCTGGATTTGATGAGTTTTGACCAACTCTCTGACAAAGTTGCGGGATGTATCAGCGTTTTGGGTGGTCAGGCAAATAGTAATGCCCTGAACGACTTGCGGCTGATTATGCGCTGGGTCCACGCGTGGGTGATTCCTGAGCAAGTGGCGATCGCCCAGGCATGGAACGCGTTCGATGACGCAGGCAACTTGCAGGATGAAAAGCTTGCCGAACGGCTGGATAAATTTGCATATAGTTTGGTAGAAAATACCAAAAAGCTCAGAGGCTTAAAGTCCTAAGGATTGAAAATTAAATAAAACCCGGAATTTTTGATAAGAAGCGCGGCAATGCCGCGCTTCTTATCAAAAATTCCGGGTTTTATTTCGTACGTGTTCCTAAGGGTTTAGCTTGGAATGCACCGGACAGATTGGTGCAAAGCTAGAGCAAAACCATATATCTGTCGCGACCACGGGATTGAGTGGTTCTCAAGTCAGTTGGAAGATCTTCATGGGGCACAATCATGAAATCTAGATTCTTATAGAACTCAATGGTTTTGTAGGGCGATCGCACATACAAAGGCTTATTCTCTTCGAGGATTAATCGACGGACTAATGACGTACCAATCTTTTGTCCACGAAAATTTGGGGCGACGTAAAGAGTTTCGAGTAGAGAATAACCCGCTTTATAACGAATGTCAGCCCGCGCAATAATCTTCCCTTTACGCTTTGCAACCCAGGTTCCTATATTTTTGGGCTGGCTAGGGAAGAAGCCCCATAAACGACCTAGATTGTAAGTTGTGCCCGCAATACCAATGAGCCAGAAAGGCATAAAAATAAGCGTGAGAACAAGCAAATCTTTGAGCCCGGAAAGGGCGATCGCAATCATGTTCCCAAAAAGTGGAATCAGTAGAAAAATACTACTGAGAAGCAGACCCTGACCAATCAAACTTTTGATGTCACGCCGAGTTGCACGATCAATCCAGTAAGTGAGTGCCATAGTCCCGTTTAACTGTCATTGCCTCTCTATGATGCCCAGTATTTTGTAGTAATTTCACACCAAAGGAAGATGACAAATATGTAAGTTTGCCTCGATTTTATGTCTTCGTAGAGATTAGACGATCTCCAAGAAAGAATATCCTGATTTTTTGAAAGAGGGCGCGGCTTAGCTGCGCCCTCTTTCAAAAAATCGGGATATTCTTTCTCAGAAATTTCCTAAGGATCGAAAATAAAATAAAACCCGGAATTTTTGATGAGAAGCGTGGCATTGCCGCGCTTCTTATCAAAAATTCCGGGTTTTATTTCGTACGTGATTCTAAGTGATGGTGTGTTTTGTGAGCCGCAATGTATAGGCATAAAGAACAGGAGGAAGCAGACGGATGAAAGCGATGATCGTAACGAAGGTTGAATCTTTATCTGAACGCATAAATATTTTCACTCTTTGGATAGAGATCGATTGCGTGACTGGTTCTGGGTGAGTTCGACTAGAGGGCAATCGGTTACTTTGGCGGGATTTTAAGGGGGAAGGGCGATCGCCTTTGCTATTTCCAAACGTCCTTTAACTTGGGTTTCCTGCGAATCTGCCAGGACGGATAAAAAATTAGTGGTGGCTAATGGCACAACTATCCGGAAGGAATGTCCACCCTTAGAAAAACTTGGGTAATGAACGGATGCGATCGCTCTTTGAGCATTTTCCCGGTTGATCTGTGGCAAACTGCTGTGGATCGCAGCGGCTTAGGGGCGATCGCCCGTCAAGCATTACACTTCGGTCGTGAGGTTTCTGAATATGGTCGCCACTGCATCGACTTTCTACCTGGAAGGTCAAGATAACACTCGCATTGCTCTTAGCCGCGAACACCTCCACAAATTGTTTGCTCAGATTGAGGGGGAGTTGCGCAACAGCGAGATTTATCAAAAGGCGCTACAGGCGCTGGGTTCAGCGCCAGCGGAGGTGCGCCCGCCCTTTGCCTCGATCTCAAGCCGGACAGCGACGAGGCGAGCCTCGGCCAACGCCTTCGGGCTGCGATCGCCAAGGGCCGCTCGCGCAGCACGGCACTGCGCCGGGCCGGCCTGCCACCGGCGGCGATCGCCCTGCTCCGCGAGAGCAGCGACCAGCTGCCCGCCGAGCCCGGGGCACTCGCCGCCCGCATCAAGGCCGCCCCGCTCCGCGTCACCGGCCGAGCCGGCCTCGCCCGGGCGATTTCGACCGCCGGCGGCATCGCCCGCGAGGCCCTCGACGATCGGCTGATGCTGAAGGCCCGCCCCGGCACCTTCGCCTGCGGCGAGATGCTCGACTGGGAAGCCCCGACGGGCGGCTACCTGCTGCAGGCCTGCTTCGCCACCGGCCGACACGCGGCCGAAGGTGCGCTCCGCTGGCTGGAGCAGGAACGACGGGACTGCTAGAGAAAGCCCGCGCACTCCGGGAGGCGACAATGACAACAACGCGGCAAGGCCTGATCGGCATCGATATCGGCACGTCGGCCACCAAGGTCCTGGTCCTCGACGAGAGCGGTGCCATCCGTGCCCGGCATACCGCAGGCTACCCGCTGGCCACCCCGCAGCCCGGCTGGGCCGAACAGGACCCGGCGCACTGGTGGCAGGCCGTCGGCACCGGCCTCGAGGCCGTCCGGGCGACACTCGACGGCAGTCTGGAAATCAAGGCGATCGGCCTCTCCGGCCAGATGCACGGCCTGGTCGCGCTCGACGCCGCGGACGCGGTCATCCGCCCGGCCATCCTCTGGAACGACCAGCGCAATGCCGAGGCATGCGCCTGGATCACCGAGCGCGCCGGCGGGCGCGAAAGTCTGCTGGCCTTGACCAACAACCGCATGCTCCCGGGCTATACCGGCGGCAAGATCGTCTGGCTGCGCCAGCACGAACCGGCGAACTACGCGCGGCTGACCCGATTTCTCAACCCCAAGGACTATATCCGCCTGCTGCTCACCGGCGAGCACGCCACCGACGTCTCGGAAGCCTCCGGCACCGGCCTCTTCGACGTCAAGAACCGCCGCTGGTCCGAGACGCTGCTCGAGCGCCTCGACATCCCGTTGTCGCTGGTTCCCGAGGCACACGAATCGCACGCGATCACCGGCACCCTGCGCGACGACATCGCCGATCGCTTCGGCCTGCCGAGGGGCCTGCCCGTGGTCGGCGGCGGCGGTGATGCGGTCATCCAGACCACGGGCAGCGGCCTCGTCGATCCGGGCATCGCGCAAACCATCATCGGCACGGCCGGCATCGCGGCTTGTGCCCTCGACCTCTGCGCCGCCAACCCCGAAGGCCGGCTGCAGATCTTCTGCAACAACGCCCCCGGCCGCTGGCACTGCATGGGGGTCTCGCTGAACGCCGGCGGCGCCTTCGCCTGGCTCCGCCGGACGCTCTCCGCCTTCAGCGACGGTGAGATCCCGTTCGACACCATGACCGCCCTCGCCGAACCCGTCCCACCGGGCTCGCAAGGCCTCCTCTTCCTCCCCTACCTGATCGGCGAACGCTGCCCGCACCCCGATCCCGATGCCCGCGGCGCCTTCGTCGGCCTGACGCTGCGCCACGGCACCGGCCACCTGATCCGCGCTGCCATGGAAGGTGTCGTCTTCTCGATCCGCGAGATGCTGGAGCTCATGGCCCCCCTCGGCCTCGCCGCCGATACCGTCCGCGCCTCGGGCGGCGGTGCGGCGAGCCCGCTCTGGCGGCAAATCCAGGCCGACGCGCTGGGTGCCGAGATCGAGATGGTCAGCGGTGCGGCCGAAGGCGGTGCGCTGGGTGCAGCCCTCGTCGCCGGCGTCGGCAGCGGCACCTGGCCGGACCTGCAAACCGCGGTCGAAACCGTAAGAGTCGAAAGCCGCACCACCCCGAACCCCGCGACCAAACCCGCCTACGACGCCGCCTTCGCGATCTACAAGGAACTCTACCCGACGCTGAAGCCACGCTTCGACGAGTTGGCAAGAACAGAGGAAATCCGGGGAGGCTAGCCTCCCCGGGCCCCTCCGGTCCTTTGCCGTCGTGGCTGCGCCATCGGATCGGCGTGCAGGGTCCGCCAGACGGCGATGGCGGCGGCGACCAGGAGGACGGACATCGGCAGGCCCAGGCTGATCGCGGCGTTACGGATCGCCGTGAGGCCGCCGAGGATCAAGAGCGTGACCGCGACCGCCCCCTCCGAGACCGCCCAGAAGACCCGCTGCGATCGGGGCGGGTGCGGATCGCCGCCCGAGGTCACCATGTCGTCGACCAGCGAACCCGAATCGGACGAGGTGACGAAGAAAAGCGCGATGACCAGGGTGGCGATCACGGTGCTGATGCTGCCGAGCGGCAGGGCGGCGAGCAGGGCCTGCAGCGAGGTCGAGACATCGTCCTGGACGGCGGCGAGGATCGCCGTATCGGTGGTTCGCTCGAGCCAGAGCCCGGTGCCGCCGAAGACCGCAAGCCAGAAGAACGTGACCAGGGTCGGCACCAAAAGGACGCCCAGGATGAACTCGAACACGGTACGGCCCCTGGAAATCCGGGCCACGAAAATGGCGACGAACGGCGACCAGGAAATCCACCAGCCCCAGTAGAAGAGCGTCCAGGTGACCTGCCATTCCGCACCGGCCCGCGGATCGAGAAAGAGGCTCATGCGCGGCAGCCGCTGGACATAGTAGCCGATCGACGAGACGAAGAGCTCGATCACAAAGAGCGTCGGCCCGACCACGAGCACGAACAGCAGCAGCAGCCCGGCAAAGGCGATGTTGAGTTCGCTCAGCCGCCGCACCCCGTGCTGCACGCCGGCCACCACCGAAAGCGTGGCGACGAAGGTGATCACCGCGATGATCGTGACCTGCAGCCAGGTCGCACTCGGCCAGCCGAAGAAGACGTCGAGACTGGCATTGATCTGCATCGCCCCGAGACCGAGCGAGGTGGCGACCCCGAGCAGCGTGCCGACCGTGCAGAGGATATCGACCCCGTCACCGACCGGGCCGCGATAGTGCCGGCCGATCAAGGGCTCCAGCGCCGAGCGCGGCGCCAGCGGCAGATCGCGGTTGTAGTGCGCGTGCGCGATCGCCAGCGCCAGCACGAGGTAGACCCCCCAGGCGTGCAGGCCCCAGTGGAAATAGGCGAGCGCCATCGCCTCGAACAACGCTTCGTCGCTCCGCGGCTCGGAACGCAGCGGCGTATCGTAGTGCAACAGCGGCTCGGCGACGCCGAAATAGACCAGCCCGATCCCCATGCCGGCCGCGAACAACATCGCGAACCAGCCGAAGAGCGAGAACTCGGGCTCGGCCTCGGGCCCACCGAGCCGGACATGACGGACGCGCGATGCGAGCAGGGTCACGGCCAAGACCAGAAAGCCCGTCACCACCAGAACATAATACCAACCGAAATACTTCGATGCCCCCTCCTGCGTCGCCTGAAACAACGCCGCCGCCCGCTCGGTGAACAGACCGCCGCCGAGCACGAAAAGCACCACGAGCAGCGCCGAGCCGAAAAAGACCAGCGGATTCATGTGCGCCGTGAGGCGGGCCCAAACGCGGTTCGCCCGTTCGCTCGTGCTCATGACATGCTGCCTTCTGTCCGCGAGTGGTCGCAATACTAGGCTGATCGCACACCGAAACGGACGATCATGGCAGGTCGAGGTTGGGGCTCTGGTGCCGTTTGCAACGGCAAGGAGCGAAAGAGCCGGGCTCCGCGAGCCCACGGCTGCTCCAACAGATCAGCCTATCTTATTCAAAAGAATGCGGAATGCCGAGCGTCCCGCACGAGATGCCGATCTCGCGGCGCCGACCGTACCTTCCCGACGAAGCCCGCAATGCCCTCGCCTGCGGCCGGCCGCTCACTCGACCGGTGTGAGGGTCAGCGCCATCCGCCCGTCGGTGTACCAGGCCTGCGTGCGGCCGTCGCCGAGCGGCTCCAGCGTAAAACAGTTCTCCGAACTGTCGCGAAACGCCGCGTAGCGGGTGCAATAGGCGTTGCCGTCGAGCCGATAGGTGCCCTCCTGCGCCGTGCCGTCGGCCATGACCAGCGTCGACGAGGCGTGTCGGCGCAGGTGCCGGTAAATTTCCAGCATGAACCCAGGGAACGCTTTACCGCGGGCTTCTGCCTATTACCTCACAAATACGTCCTGACGACGACATCGCGCGTTGCAACGACGCGTGGTCGTAACGCGGTTCGGCAGCCCCTTCCGCCCGCCACGCAGACGAGGAGAGACCACGATGACCCGAATCCTTCAGACCCGCCGCGGCCTGCTTCTGGTTGGTGCCGGCACCGCCGGCGCCGCTCTGCTCACCGGTGCCCCCGGCCTGCTGATGCCGGTACGGGCAGAGGGCCTCGCCCCCACGCCGACGATGCGCGGTGGGGCCAACAATTATCGGCCGGGTGCGCCCATCGTCGAGCGCATCGGCGGCGGCGGCTTTCAGATGACGGGCACGGTGCGGCGGGCCGGCGACGGCGCCCCCCTGCCGGGCATCCGCATCCAGATCTGGGCGCACACCACTGAAGGCCACGAGCGCGACCCGCACAGTCACGGTGCGACGCTGACCGACGCCGATGGCGTCTTCCGCATGGACATGCCGCAGATCGTCCCGGCCTTCGGCCAGCCGCACGGCCACCTCGCCTACGACGCCGACCACGACGGCAACGGCTTTCAGACCGTCTTTCTCCGTCCCATCATGGCGAGCGCCAGCGAGACGAGCCTGAGCGCCGATTTCGTGCTGCAGCCGGCTTGACCCTGGCGCGCCCACTCCTGATCTGGGGGGGCCTGATCTGGGCGGCCCTCGCCGCCGCCCTCGTCGTGCCGCTCGCCGTCGCGGCCACGAGCCCCCTTCTCGCCTGGCGCGAGCCGATCTACATCGCGGCCGGCTTCGCGGGCGTGGTCGGCCTCGCCCTCCTCCTCCTGCAGCCCCTCCTGGCCGGCGGCTACCTGCCGGGCCTCGGCGCCCGCCGCAGCCGACACCTCCATGCCCGGGTCGGCGGAGCACTGCTGACGGCGGTCGTCATCCACGTCGCCGGCTTGTGGCTGACCAGCCCGCCCGACGTGATCGACGCCCTCCTCTTCCGCTCCCCCACCCCCTTCTCCGCCTGGGGCGTGATCGCCATGTGGGCCGTCCTCGCCACCGCCCTCCTCGCCACCCTCCGCCGCCGGCTACGCCTCCGCCCGTCGGTCTGGCAGTCGTGTCACCTGGCCCTGGCGGCGGTGATCGTCACGGGCACCGTAGTCCACGCACTGCTGATCGAGGGAACGATGGGCACGCTGTCGAAAGCAGCGCTCTCGGCTCTGGTCCTGGCAGCGGCGGTGAAGGTCGTGGTGGACCGACGGCCGTGGAGGGTGGTGGCGCGGCAAGGGGCTTGAGGTGACGGCCAGATTTCGCCATGCGGCAGCTTCGTCCGAAGAGCGAACGTGAGCGCGATGGCAGTATCCTGGCGAAATCGGTCGACTTTGCCGGTGACAGAGACGATAAGTTCTGTCACGCGCTTCCGTATGGCCGATCTATTGACAGCCCTTTTTCTGACATCGCTCTTGGTTACAAAACTTGACATCAACGGCGGGAAGGTGACTTTCGCTGCAGCTGCTAAGCAATCTGGGACTCGGGCGGAAAATGGAAGTTCACCGCCGATAGCTCAAAACTTAAGTTGCGCTAATTTCCAGAAATACAGGTACGCATTCCAGTCGCATTTCACGCAGTCCATAGGTAATTTCGCAGTGACCAAAGCGAAATAGGCAGATTTGAGCGCCGTAGTATCGCTTACAATTTCGAGACAGGCATGAGCAACTCAACACAAAAGTATTTAAGATTCCTGATCCCTGGCATGCTAGGCTATTTCGCATTGTACTATATTTGTCAAGCATGTGACTTTTGCAGCATAGGCTGGCCGACGAGTCTTGATGAGATCATGAAGCTTACGTCTGTTTTGCTAATTGCATTTTTTTATGAGTTTACACAGTTAAGGAAGGTGTCGAATGGCTTTCCTCTCTTCAGGGTCAATGCTGGAATCATGAACCACTTAAAGGCTCCATTCTCTGATGATGATAATCGAATCACCAACATTCCGTGGAGTGAATTTAAGGATGTTTACTATCAGATAATCGACAATGATGAAACGCTAAAGCTTAGGTCAGAACACATTCGGTTTAATGGAACTCTGTGGAGCAGCGCCGCCGATCTGCGAGCGATATCAGCTGTTGCACTTTTCTTTGCCGTTTTGTTTTTATTGGCCGACCATTTTCGACTGTACGATGGATTCATACGAGATGAGCTAATTAAATCTGCAGCGATTTTTCTAACAACATTCACAGCCTCAATCCCAATTTCATGGATCTTAACGAATAGACATAGAGAAATGGTCCTTGGGCAGTGTGACTATATCTTGCTTCACAAACGTCAAGCACTTTTGGAAGGGATAAATAAAATTGTAAGAGTCAGAGATGCATCATGAGCGTCGAGTTTGGCAAATCTGCGAACTGCTCAAAGTTATAGATTCTCCCATTTCTATAGGCTTTAGCGGTGGCAAGGATAGCAGCGCAGTTGTAAAAATTCTCTGGGCTTGCGCGGTCAGGCTAGGTGCAAACTCCCCTCCCTTAAAAGTTGTTTACTGCGACACAGAGGTAGAGAATCCCATAATTGATGCGCATGCAAAAAATACTTTAGCGAAACTAGAAGGCGAGGCTGCCGACCTCGGAATCAACCTTCGGAGTGTGGTTATAAGGCCGGAGGTGCACAGAGCGTTCTTCGTTCGGGTTATTGGGCGAGGATACCCCACGCCCACAAATAGCTTTCGATGGTGCACCAAGGATCTACGCATTCGTCCGTTTCACGCTTACGTAGCAGGAGCAAAGGGCGCGCGACTAATCGCCATCGGGACCCGATATGGTGAAAGCGCACAGAGAGATCGATCGCTAAAGCAGCATGCTGATGAGAATGCAGAAAGCATGTTCATTCAGCGCCAGCGAGAGGGCTTAAAGGAAACCAATCTTCTCACGCCAATTATAGACTACAATACATCCGACGTTTGGGATCTTCTTTGTGAGCTGCCATATCCCGAAGCAATCGACGTTGGATCGCTTGCCAAGCTCTATAGGGACGGGAGTGGAGAGTGTCCGGCAGTTCGCGACTTTAGGGATAAGCCATGCAGCAAAGCCCGCTTCGGATGTTGGACCTGTACAGTTGTACGGCGAGATCGTTCCGCTGAGCATATGATCGAGTCAGGGTACGACGAGTTGGTACCCTTCTTTGAGATGAGAAGCTGGCTCGCCGCGTTTCGCAACGAGCCATCGAATCGATGCAGCGCTCGACGCAATGGAAGCGAAGGGCTTGGTCCTTGCACGGTTGCTGCTAGGCACGAAATACTCGAACGAGTTCTTGCGCTTGAGGAAAAAGTTGGATTACAAATCATAACGGACGAACAATTCGGCGAGATTAGGCGGCTGGTCTACACTGATCTGAACGATGAAGCATATTTGGCGATAGATCACTCGAGCAGAACAGGCATCTCGTTGCCGTTGTTCGGAAACATATCTCGATGCTACCCCAATTGCGTTCCCCCCGGCGAAGTGTGAGTCGCTGGACCGAGCGTCGATTGGCGGAGACCGCCTTCTGCTCGGGAGATATCCCGCTCCGCGGTAAACTGCCTTCTCCCTCAAAAAAAATGGTGGGGCGCGGGGAGGCGGGCCTCCCCGATTCTTCCTCTTCCCTTGCCTAAGCCGCCGCTTCCTTGGCCGGCATGGTGATCACCGGGTCCACGGCTTCGAGCTCGGCGGGGTCGATGTGGCAGGCGATGCGGTGGCCGGGTTGGAACTCGCGGATCGGTGGTTCCTCGGTTTCGCAAATCGTGCCGATCTTCCTGGGGCAGCGGGTCTGGAAGGGGCAGCCCGGGGGCGGGTTGACGGCCGAGGGGATGTCGCCCTGGAGCACGATCTCCTTTTTCTCGATGCGGGTATCGGCGATCGGGACCGCTGAAAGAAGGGCTTCGGTGTAGGGGTGGTAGGGTGGGGCGAAGACTTCGTCGGTCGTACCCTGTTCGGCGATGGTGCCGAGATACATGACGACGACGCGGTCGGCGAGGTAGCGGACGAGCGAGAGGTCGTGGCTGATGAAGACGAGCGTGGTGCGGTTCTCGCGCTGGATGTCCATCAGGAGCTGAGAGACCGCGGCCTGGACCGAGACGTCGAGGGCCGAGACGGGTTCGTCGGCGATGACGACGCGGGGGTTGCCGGCGAAAGCCCGGGCGATGCCGACGCGCTGCTTCTGGCCGCCGGAGAGCTGGCGCGGGCGGCGCTTGTAGAAGTCGCGGGGCAGCTTGACGATGTCGAGCAGTTCCATGACCCGGGCCTTCACCTTCTCCGGGTCCTGCTCGACGCCGAACTTGCGGATGACGCGGGCGATCTGGCCGCCGACGGTGTGGCTCGGATTCAGCGTGTCGAAGGGGTTCTGGAAGACCATCTGCAGGTGGCCCACGACCTGCGCCTTGCGCTGCTGCACAGGCGTGTTGGCGAGGTCCTTGCCGTCGAGGTAGATGTGGCCGTCGGTGGCGGTCTCGAGGCCCATCATGACCTTGGCGAAGGTGGACTTGCCGCAGCCGGATTCGCCGACGATGGCGACGGTCTCGGCCTCCCTCGCCTCGAAGTCGAGCTTTTCGTTGGCCTTGACGGTGCGCGAGGTCTTGCCGCTGATGATCGCCATCAGCGAGGTGTCGCGCAGCTCGTAGTATTTCTTCATGTTCTCGACGCGCAGCACCACCTCGCCGAGATTGGCGGCGGCCCCGGAGGCCGCGACCTCGGCCTCCGCTCGCCAGTCGATCTCGGCGAAGCGCACGCAGCGGGTGTAGTGGCGCGCGTGCTCCGGCACGGTCTCCATGGCGATCGGCCCGGCGTCGCAGAGGCCCGCCCGGAAATGGTCGCAGCGCGGGCCGAAATTGCAGCCCTTCGGTCGCTCGTGCGGCAAAGGCAGCTGGCCCGGGATCGGCATCAGCGGCCGGGCGTTCTTGTCCGCACCCGGCAGCGGGATCGAGTTGAAGAGGCCCTTGGTGTAGGGGTGGCGCATCAGGTCGAACACCTGCTCGACCGAGCCCTCCTCGACGGCCTCGCCCGAGTACATCACGGTGATCCGGTCGCAGGTTTCGAGGATGAGCCCGAGATTGTGCGAGATATAGATCATCGAGGTGCCGAAGCGCTCGCTGATCTCCTTGATCAACTGCACGATGCCGGCCTCGACCGTGACGTCGAGCGCCGTCGTCGGCTCGTCGAGCAGGAGCAGGTTGGGGTTGGAGAGCAGCGCCATGGCGATGACCACGCGCTGCTGCTGGCCACCGGAGATCTGGTGCGGAAAGGCGTCCATGATCCGGGCCGGGTCCGGCAGGCGGACGTTCTCGAGCATTGCGAGGGCGCGTTTGCGCGCTTCCTTCTCGCCGCAACCCTCCTCGTGGTAGAGCGGCACCTCCATCAGCTGCTGGGCGATGGTCATCGACGGGTTCAGCGACGCCATCGGCTCCTGGTAGACCATGGCGATCTTCGAGCCGCGGAGCCGGCGCAGTTCCTCTTCGGACATGGTGGTGAGATCGCGGCCCAAAAAGCGGATCGAGCCGCCGACGATGCGACCGTTCTTGCCCAGATACTGCATGATGGCGAGGGCCACGGTGGACTTGCCGCAGCCCGATTCGCCGACGATCCCGACCGCCTCGCCCGGCATGACCTTGAGGTTGAAGTCGACGACAGCGGGGATTTCGCCCGCCCGGGTGAAGTACGAGATGCAGAGATTCTCGCACTCCAGGATCGGCGTCGCGTCGGTCATGCGGTGTCTCCGGTAGCGGCGGCGAGGCTGGTATCTTCGTAGATCTCGGACAGCGTCAGCGAAGCCCCGATCTCGGACAGCTCCAGCACGGCGTCCGGTCCCTCGAGCACCTCGTCGTCGAAGCTGCCGTCAGCGGTGCGCCGGAGGATGTCCAGCCGATAATCGTCCTGGCTGACGTAGACGACGACTTGCACGGTCGGCATCGCCTTGTAGACCTGCCGCTTGCGGGTCAGATCATGACGCGCCGAGCCTTCAGACAGCACCTCGAAAACGACAAGCGGATCATCGGTCCTCGTCCTGCCACCCACCGGTGGTCCACAGCGCACGAAGACGTCGGGGTAGACGCTCGATTGCGTTCGCTCGGACGTCACCTTCAGATTGGAGCCGTGCGCGACGCAACCGGTGCCGCGCAGTTGCGGCCGGAGTACGCCACCGATGTTCATGGCGATCAGGTCATGATCCCCACTGCCACCGGCCATCATCGTGATGACGCCACCCGGCAGGAGTTCATAACGCAACTCCTGCTTTTCCTCCCAGGCGAGGAAGTCGTCGAGGGAGTGGAACAGGGGAAGCGCTGGCTCGGCCATGGCGGTCAATCCTCCCATCCTCATCAATCCCGAAGACTCATCTCGCGCAACCCGTCCGCCAACAGATTGAACCCCAGGATCAGGCTGGAGACGGACAGTGCGGGGACCAGCAGCATATACGAGAACTGGAAGAGCAGGGCCGAAGCGGCCGCCTCCTTGATCATCAGACCCCAGTCGGGGTCGGGCGGCTGCAGGCCGAGGCCGAGGAAGGTGAGCGTCGTGATCGCCACCGTGGTGTAGCCGAGGCGCAGGCAGGCATCGACGATGATCGGGCCTCGGGCATTCGGCAGGAGCTCGACCACCATGATGTAGAACGGCTTTTCGCCGCGCGTCTGTGCCGCGAAGACGTAGTCGCGGGTCTTGATGTCGAGGGTGAGGCCGCGGACGATGCGCATGATCGCCGGTGCCGAGGCGAAGGTGACGGCGACGATGATGTTGAACCCGGACGGCCCGAAATAGGTCAAGATGACGATGAACAGGACCATCACCGGAAACGACAGGATGACGTTGCCGATGAACGAGATCAATTCGTCCCACCAGCCGGCGAGGTAGCCGGCCACCAGACCCAGCGTCGTGCCGATCACGTAGGCGGTGGCGGTTGCGGTCACGCCCCAGACCAGCACCCGCTGACAGCCCCAGAGTGCTCTCGACAGCATGTCCCGGCCACGAAAATCGGTACCGAGCCAGAAGAACTGGTCGCGCGCCTCGGTGAACGGCTTGACGAAGGGCTGCACCGGCTGATTGGGGTCGGCGAGCGGCAGGAACGGCACCGCGACGGCGACCAGCAGCCAGAAGCAGACCAGCGTCGTGCCGATCAGCGCCACCGTGCTCTCCCGCCAGTTGACCATCGCGAGCAGATAGAGCAGCAGCACCGCCGGAATCGAGGGCAGCAGCACGAACCGCGGGGCGCCGAACATCACGAAGGCGACCAGCGGCAGCCAGGCGAGGGCGGCGAGCACCAGAAGGACACGCGGCTGCGCCAGGCGCGTCCACAGCGGCACGCTCGGGACATCCGGGCTCTCGGGGGTGGGGGCGGCGACGCTGGCCATGACCTGCCTCCTCAGCTGAAGCGAATACGCGGGTTGAGGAAGGTGTAGCCGATATCCGAGATGATCTGGGACGTCACGGCGACGATCACGGCGACGAAGGTGGCCGCCTGCACGACGTAGATATCGCCGAACAAGGCGGCCTCCAGCAGCATCTTGCCGAACCCGTTGTACTCGAAGAAAACCTCGACCACGACCACGCCCGAGAGCAGCCAGTTGAGCTGCAGCACGATCACCGTGAAGGGGGCGATCAGCGCATTTCTGAGCGCATGACGCATGATGATGCGATTGCGCGGCAGACCCTTGAGGACGGCTGTTCGAATGTACTGGCTGGTCATGACCTCGGCCATCGACGCGCGGGTCATTCGGGTGACGTAACCGAAGGAGTAGATGACCAGGGTGAGAACCGGCAGGACCAGCTGCCAGGGATCGAAGCCCTGGGTCATCGCCGATTTGGTCGGCAACCAGCCGAGCCCGAGCGCCAGAAAGACGGTGAGCAGGATGGCGGTGGCGATCTCGGGGATCGAGGTGGTGAAGACGGCGATGAACGATACCGTCCGGTCGCGCTTGCCGCCCTCTTTCATCCCGGCGATCACACCCAGGACCAGCGACAACGGGATCATCAAGGCGAACACCCAGAACGCCAGGATGCCGGTATTCATCAAGCGATCCCAGAGCAATGGTCCGACATCGGTGTTCTTCTCGAACGAATGGCCGAAATCGCCGGTCAGGACACCACCGACCCAATTCGCGTAGCGCTCGAAGAAGGGCACATCGAGGCCCTTGTCGGCGAGCCATTGCTGGTAGTCGGCATCGCTCAAGGCGGAGACGGCGAAACCACCGAGATCGGCCACCGCGATCTTCTTCTTGAACTCGTCGCTGTCGAAGATGACGAACAGCACGAACGACGCGACGATCATGATCAAGACCATCTGCACCAGGCGCTTGCCGATCAGTGGCAGCATGGCCGATCTCCCTGAAACCTCGAAGCTTGCCGAAAAGCGGCCGACGGCAGCACCGGTGGCGGGCCGAGCGTTACGGTTTTGTGTCTGATCTTCAGCGTTCTACCCTCGTCCTCCGGTCGATTGTCGGCAAGGTAGACCGCAATTTTCGCCGCTGTCAAAGCTCGCGAGGTCGAACGGTGCGGAACAAGCGCGCCTCGCCGCGCTGGCCGACGACCGCGAGCTGCCCTCTGGCCAGAAGGTAGTTCAGGTGTGCGGTGGTCTCACCGAGCGCGAAACCGAGCTGGTGCACGTCGAACTTGCGGCGAAACAGCCTGCCCATCACCTCGACCGTCGTCGCCGGCTCGGCACAGGCGCGCAGCGTAAGAGCCAGCCGTTCGTCGTGATGGCGCACGAGCCCCTGCACCCGGGCGTGCAGCCCGTGATAGGGCGCATCGTGCGACGGCAGGACCAACGCGTCCGCCGGCAGCGCCAGATATTGCGGCAGGCTGTCCAGGAACTCGGCCAAAGGATCGGCGGCGGGCGTCGGCGGCCAGACGGCCACCACGGGCGAGATCCGCGGCAGGATCTGATCGGCGGCGATCAGGATGCGGCGCTCGGCACACCAGAAAGTGAGCATCTCCGGACTGTGCCCCTCGCCGATCAGCACCCGCCACTCGCTGCCGGCCATGGTGATCGTGTCGCCGGCGGCGAGCCGGGTGTAGACCGGCGGCGGTGGGGCCACGGTCTGCCGGTAGCGATTGCCGCGGTCGTAGCGCAGCGCCACCTGCTCGACCGTCAGGCCCGCGGCGACATCGAACTGCCGGCCGGCCTGCACGTAGCCGTCGCTGGTATCGAGCGCCAGGAGACGCGCCTGCAGCCACTCGGTGCGGCTCGCGACGAAGGACGTCTGGAGCCGTTCGGCGAGCCAGCCACAAAGGCCGACATGGTCGGGATGAAAATGCGTCGCGACGATCCGCCGGATCGGCCGCTCGGCGAGAAAGCCGGTGAGCAGGCGCTGCCAGATCGCGAGGCTCGGCTCGTCCCTGACCCCGGCATCGATCAGCGTCCAGCCGTCGCCGTCGTCCAAGAGCCAGACATTGACGTGGTCGAGGGCGAACGGCAGCGGCAGCCGCAGCCAGAGGATCCCGGGTGCTACCGCCACCGGCTCGCCGAACGGCACGGGCGGCGACAGGTAGCGAACGGCGGCCGGTTCAGCGCGTGGCAAGAGACTTCCTTTCCGAAGAGCCGGCTTTCCGAAGAGCCGGAGCAGCGGCAGGGGCCCGGCATACCCGAACAACGCCGTTGCGCATCCCACCTTTTGACGCATCGCAACATATGTGACAAAAAGTCCCCCTTCGACCCCCTGATTCATGGTAATGTACACGACCTTCGGGAGGTTGCGGTGCACATATCGAGATATCTGGCAGGCGACGAGCGAGCGGTGGGGCGCGAGCTCGCGACATCATGACCGAACCCCTTCCCCGACCACGCGTCACCCCGGCCGACGCCGATGAACCGGCTCCGTCCGAGCCCGGCCCGCCGCACAGCGCGGCGCCGAGCCCGCGACCGGATGAGCCGCAACTGGTCACGCGCCGCCTCGTCCGCACTGCGGATCGGGCCGCCCTCGGCACGCTCGACGCCGGCGGTGCCCCCTACGTCTCGCTGGTGATGCTCGCCGTCGATCACGACGCCACACCGCTTCTCCTCCTCTCCGATCTCGCCGACCATACCAAGAATTTCGGCCGCGACCCGCGCGTCTCGCTGCTCGTCGACGGCACGCACGGCATGGCGAGCCCCTTGGCGGGGGCCCGGGCCACGCTGACGGGCCGGATCGAACGCACGACCGCCGCGCACCGGCTCGCCCGCTACATCGCCCGGCACCCGGACGCCGAGGGCTTCGCCGGCTTTGCCGACTTCAACCTCTACGCGGTGCAGCTCGAGCGCGCGCATCTGGTCCAGGGCTTCGGCAAGATCTTCTGGCTCGATGCCGCCGAGGTGCGGCTCGCCGACGGCGCCGGCCTGCCGCTCGAAGCGCAGGAGGCCGATGTCGTCGCGCACATGAACGAGGACCACCGCGACGCCGTCGAGCTCTATGCGACCCGGCTGCTCGGCCAGCCGCAAGGCGATTGGCGGCTGACCGGCGTCGATCCGGAAGGCGCCGACCTCGCGGACGGCCCGAGAAGGGCCAGGCTCTGGTTCGACAAGCCCGTCCGGGACGCCGAAGGGGCCCGGGTGGAACTCGTCCGACTCGTCAAGCGGGCGCGGCAGCAGCCGGCCGGCGCATCAGTAACCAACAACCCGTGACCACGAAAGCTAGGGGGATCGACCGACGATGATTGTTGATACAGAGAACGGCGACGTCTTGAGTGCCGGGCGACCCGGCCGATTGCACTGGAACCTGGTGCCGGCCCAGCTCATCACCATGGCGGTGCAGCACGGCGAGGCGCGCCTCTCGGCGGAAGGAGCGCTCGTGGCCGAGACCGGCCGAGCGACCGGCCGCTCCCCCGAGGACAAGTTCATCGTCGACTACCCGTCGATCAGCGCCACCATCGACTGGGGCAAGGCCAACAAGCCGCTGCCGCCGGCACGGTTCGCCGCCCTGCGCCGGCATGCGCTGCGCCACATGGCCGGCAAGACCATGTACGTCCAGGATCTCTGGGCCGGTGCCGATCCCGAGCACCGGATGAATGTCCGGGTCGTCACCGAGCAGGCGTGGCACGCGCTTTTTGCCCGCAACATGTTCATCCGCCCGCCGCAGGACGCGCTCGCCGGCTTCGTGCCGGATTGGACCGTGCTGCAGCTGCCGAGCCTCGAAGCCGACGTCGATGACCACGGCACCCGGTCGGGGACGGCCGTGGTCATCGATTTCGAAGCGCGGCTCGTGCTGATCATGGGCACCGCCTATGCCGGCGAGATCAAGAAATCGATCTTCTCGGTGCTGAACTACGTCTTGCCCGAGCAGGGCGTGCTGCCGATGCACTGCTCGGCCAATCAGGGTGAAGCCGGCGACGTCGCCGTCTTCTTCGGGCTCTCCGGCACCGGCAAGACCACGCTTTCGGCCGATCCGCAGCGCACCCTGATCGGCGACGACGAGCACGGCTGGAGCGACAACGGCGTCTTCAACTTCGAGGGCGGCTGCTATGCCAAGGTGATCCGGCTGAACCCGGCGCACGAGCCCGAGATCTACAGTGCCTCCACCCGCTTCGGCACGATCCTCGAAAACGTCATGCTGGATCCGGTGACCGCCGAGACCGATTTCGACGACGACACTCTCACCGAGAACACCCGCAGCTCCTACCCGCTCGACTACATCCCGAATGCCAGTGCGACCGGGCTGGGCGGCCATCCGACCAACATCGTGATGCTGACCTGCGACGCCTTCGGTGTCCTGCCGCCGATCAGCCGACTTTCGCCCGAGGAGGCGATGTACCACTTCCTCTCGGGCTATACGGCCAGGGTCGCCGGCACCGAGCGCGGCGTGACCACGCCGCAGGCCACCTTCTCCGCCTGCTTCGGCGCGCCGTTCATGGCCCGCCATCCCACCGTCTATGCCGAACTCCTGGGCGAGAAGATGCGGCGCCACGACGTCAATTGCTGGCTGGTCAACACCGGCTGGACCGGCGGGGGCGCCCGGGGCGGGCGCCCCCCGGCACCCCGTCCGGGGGCCCTCTCCGGCCCGCCCGCGCCCCGCCTCGAGCCGCTCGAGGGCGATCTCCTGCAGCCCTGTCTCGGGCTCGATCCGCGATGGCTC
>Ga0081528_100430_pt1:7500-22282 | contig 22282 bp, 19 predicted proteins | sample HotLakmasection4_FD_71011 | JGI IMG/M metagenome (GOLD analysis project Ga0081528, IMG submission 71011) | Hypersaline microbial mat communities from Hot Lake, Washington, USA - Section #4 (SPADES assembly) (version 2) | ecosystem: Environmental > Aquatic > Non-marine Saline and...
AGCCGCTGGCGCACCAGAGTGTGGCCGCGGATCACCCAGTACAGCGAGCCGCCGGCAAGCAGCTCGTCGGCCCGGCGCGGCCGGCGGCGGGTGAAGGCCGCAACGGTCTCGAGCCCGTCGGCACCGCGGTGCCGACGCGTGGCCTGGGCCTGCCGCAGGGCGTCCGGGTCGGCGATGCCGACCGCGAGCTTGACGAGATGCAGGGGCATGTCGGTCCATCTCACAAGGCTTGGCGTCCGCGCCCACCCCTCGATCGCAGGCAGACGAGCCGTGGGACATGGACCCGCGGCCGCGCAACGCCAAGCCCGCGACACGATGTCGAGGAATCTTACATCCGCAGACCCGCGGCGGCGCGTGCCGTCGCACCCTTCATAAGGCGATATCTGCGATTCCAACTCGTTATGAGAAAATAGATGGTTAACTAAAAGTGCATCGCGCTTTACAATCGGCTCGCTTTTGCGCAAGGCTGTGGGTGGCGAGCGAACAACAGCGGGCTTTTCGAAATTGGCACACAACTTGCTTCATTCGCGATGGCGCGTTTTCTCCAACGGGGCGACCATGACCGTGACCAGATCCCTTCTCGCCGTCGCTGCTGCGGCCGTATGCAGCCTCCTGGCTTCCGGAACCGTGTCGGCGGCGCTGATCACGCAGGCCGACTTCAGCAGCACCATCGATGAGTGGGCCGACGATTCGTTGTTGTCTGACAGCTCGACCCAGCGGGTGCTGAGCAGGTCGAACGTTTCGATCACCGGGGCTACGGAGTTGACGGATACCAATGCCGACAGCGACGTCGATGGAATTGTTGGCACGCCCTCATTTGTCAACGTCGATATGGACCCTGCTACCAATGGAATCACTGTAACCGTTACGGATGAGGACAGTCGTCCGCCGCCCATTGAAGTTGATTTCATTGAAGTCGTCATAGACAATATCGTCTTCGGTACTCCTGCGACGCTGATTTCGATCAACCTGGTGGATGATAGCTTACCTTCTGATACCAGTCCTGATTTCGACCTCGTGGCGGAAATCGTGAACGGCAGCATCGTCATTCGGTGGGAGGAGACCAATGTTGACAACTTTTTTCAGGTGAATCCGTCCGGCCAAGCCACGTTCACCTTAACCACAAGCGGCGCGAACGGCGCGAACGACATTCCCGAGCCCGGTACTCTTGCCCTGCTCGGGGCCGCGCTGGTCTGCATGGGAGCGATCGCCCGCCGGCGGGTCGGGCGCGGCTGAGCGGCTGCCATTCGGTCGGAGGTCTCGATCACGGATAAAAGAAACGGCCGCCCCTCGGGGCGGCCGTTTTGCCTTGGTCGCAGTGTCTCCGCGGACGGTCAGGCCGCGGCGCGGCGCGCCACGGCGGTGTCGGCGAACAGGCTGAGCAGGGCGCCGCGGCGCAGGCCCCGGCCGGCGCGGAATGGCGGCGGTGGCGGATCGTCTACCGGCAGCGGCGCCGTGTCGGCACGCCCGGCCCGGCGCCGCCCCCACCGGCCGGATGCGCGCGCCGTCCGGCGCAGGCCTTCGGCAGTGTCGTTGGCGGCCATGAACTCCCTCCTCGTCAATCGACCCGGGCCGGATCCGTATCCGGCATCCGTTCGGCGGTTGACGTAGGCAAGGCCCGGACCCTGTTCAAGATGCCGGTGCGGGCGCAGACCCGCCCGGCACCGCGGACGCGGCGGCGGCTGCTGCGGCCGGGCCGGGTCAGCCGGACCAGTCGCCGCCCTCGCGCGGCCGGTAGGGGTGGCGGGCCGACCAGTCGCGCACCAGCGCCTCCAGTTCGCCGTCGGGCCGGTCGGGCAGGACGATGCGCAGGCGCACCAGCTGGTCGCCGCGGCCACCTGCCGCCTCGATCCCCTTGCCCTTGAGGCGTAGCGTGCGGCCGCCGCTGGCGCCCTTGGGCACGCTCATGGTGACCGGACCCCACACGGTCGGCACCTCGATGCGCGCGCCGAGCACCGCCTCGGCCAGTGAGACCGGCACCTCCAGGTGAATGTCGTTGCCGCTGCGCTCGAACAGCGGGTGCGGCTGCACCTTGACGGTGACCTGGGCGTCGCCCGGCGGGGCGCCGGCGCGGCCCGGCCGGCCCTTGCCGCGCAGCCGCAGCACCTGGCCGTCGGCGACGCCGGGCGGCACCGAGAGGTCGAGCGCGCCGCCGCCGGGCACCGTGACCCGCTTGCGCGTGCCGCGGACCGCCTCGAGGAAGTCGACCGGCAGGTCCAGGCGGACGTCCTCGCCGCGGACCGCCGCGGCACCGGCCCGGCGTGCGCCGGGGCCCGCGCCCGCGCTGCCGTGCGCCTGGCGCGGCCCGGCCCCGCCGCCCAGCCCGCTGTTCAGGATGTCGGCGAAGATGTCGCCGATGTCGCGGAAGCGGCCGCTCCCCGGCCCGCCGCCGAACCCGCCGAAGCCGCCGAACCCGCCGGCTCCCCCGGGCCCGCCGCCGTAGGCGTGCTCGAACCGCGTGCGCTCGGTCCCGGTGGCGTCGATCTCCCCGCGGTCGTAGCGGGCGCGCTTGTCCTTGTCGCCGAGGATGTCATAGGCGGCGGACACCTGCTTGAAGCGGTCGACCGCCCCCGGGTTCCCGGCGTTCAGGTCGGGGTGGTACTGCTTGGCGAGCTGCCGGTAGGCCTTGCGGATGTCCTCCTGCGAGGCGCTGCGGCCGACACCCAGCACGGTGTAGAGGTCGGTCATGTGTCAGGCTCTGGTTGGCTCGGCCCGGGCGCGGGCGGCGCGGGCGGCTCGGTCCGGGCGCGCCCGGGTCACAGGCTGCCCACGCGCGCCTGGATGGTGCGCTGCCGGCCGTCGCGGTACACGGTCAGAGTGACCCGTTCGCCGACGCCCATCAAGCCGATCCGGCTGCGCAGCGCGCTGGTCGTCTCGACCGGCTCGCCGTTCAGGGCCAGGATCACGTCGCCGGTGCGCAGGCCCGCCCGGGCCGCCGCCGAGCCGGGCTGGACCTCCGCCACCAGCGCGCCGGCACTGCGCTCCAGGTCGAGCGAGGACGCCAAGTCCGGCGTCACGGGGCGGACCAGCACGCCGAGCTGACCGCGCTGCACCCGGCCGGACTCGACGATCTGCTCCGTGACGGAGCGCGCGATGTTGCTCGGCACGGCGAAACCGATGCCGACGTTGCCGCCGCTGCGCGACAGGATGGCGGTGTTGATCCCGACCACCTCGCCCCGCGTGTTGATCAGCGGCCCGCCGGAGTTGCCGGGATTGATCGAGGCGTCGGTCTGAATGAAGTCCTCGTAGCCGTCCGCAAGCAGGCCGGCGCGGCCCAGGCCGCTGACGATGCCGGAGGTGACCGTCTGGCCGAGGCCGTACGGGTTGCCGATCGCCAGCACGTAGTCGCCGACGCGCAGGTCCTCCGAGTCGCCGAGGCGCACGCTGCTCAGGCCCTCGGCCTCGATCTCCAGAACGGCGATGTCGGTGCCGGGGTCGGTGCCGACGACGCGGGCGGGAAAGCTGCGCCGGTCCTTGAGCGTGACGAGCACGCGGTCGGCATCCTCGATGACGTGGTAGTTGGTCAGCACGTAGCCGCGGCCGGCGTCGACGATCACCCCGGAACCGACGCTGAACTGGCGCTCCAGGGGCAGGTCGTCGGGCAGCCCGAAGAACTCGCGGAAGCGGGGATCGCCCAGCAGCGGGTGCAGCTCCGGCGGCGTGCGGTACTCGACCGACACGTTGACGACGGCCGGCGTCACGCGCTCCAGCATCGGCGCCAATGACAGCGCGGCCTGATCGGGCGTGACGATGCCGTCCGCCGCCGGGCCGGACGTCTGCGGCAGGACGCGTTCCCCCGACGGCGCGCAGCCGTAAACGAACGCGGCGGTCACGGCGGCGGCGACGGCCAGCACGGCTTTCGGTGTGGACCCCATTGCGGGTGATCTCCGGTCTGACAAGGCGTGCCTGAAAATCCTACAGCATTGCGCGGGTATGCGGGCTGCCCGGCCACCCGGGCCGCGGACCCCACGGCGACGGCGGCCAGCCGTCCCTGACCGGGGCGGCCGGGCCGCGCCGGTCCGGCCCGCGGAGCGCGCCCACCGGCGCGTCCCACGGCGTGCCGTGCAGCGACGGCCGCGCCTCGACGTGCGCCATCAGGCGCTCGACGCGCAGCCGCACCGGCGGGGGGGGCAGCAGCCACGACGGCACCACGACGTCGGCCGGTCCGCCGAGCCGCCACGGCCAGGATCCGCGCCGCGACGCCTCGATCGTCTCCAGCGCCGAGACCAGCGCCAGCGGATCGCCGGTCAGCTGCGCCGCACCCAGGTCGGCGGCGAACTCCCGGTTGCGGGAGAAGGCCAGCTGCAGCAGCGTCACCGCGGTCGGCGCCGCCGCGAACACCAGCACGACGTGCACCGGCACGACCCCGCCCCCGCTCGCCAGCACGAGCAGCAGCGAGGCGGTCACGCCGAAAAAGCTGGTCAGGCGGGTGATCTGGCCGATGCCGAGGGCGACCCGCATCAGGCCGGTGTCGCCGGCGGCAATGTGGGAGACCTCGTGGGCCAGCACGGCCGACAGCTCGCGCGGCCCCAGGGCGCGCAGCGTGGCGTTCGACAGGCCGATCGCCGACTGCCGGCGGTTGCCCACCGCAAAGGCGTTCATGCGCCGGTCGGGCACCCAGTACAGCGCCGGCGGCGCGGCCAGGCCGGCACGCCGGGCCAGCAGGGCGACGGTCCGGGTGACTTCGGGCAGGCGCCACGGCTCGATCGGGACCGCGCCGAACAGCCGCATGACGGTCGCCGGCGGCACCTGGGGCACGGTCAGCCCGACCACCAGCACGACGGCGGCGGCCATGACCAGGCCGTCCACGCCGGCCAGGAACCAGGCGCACACGGCCAGCACTGCGGCCATCCCGCCGAGCAGGGCGGCGGCCTGAGCCTGCGCGCCGGCGTCGCTGCGCCGGGCCGCGTCATGGCGGAAGCGATAGGTCACGGGCTCAGCCTCCCGCCGCCGAACCGGCGGCCGTTACGGCCTCGGGATCCACGAAGGTGCCCGCCAGCATGCTGACGAGCATGAGCGCGGCCGCCTCGTCCCAGCGCGTCAGATGGTCCGCCCACAGGCGCTCGCCCCGCACCGCGGCCATCACGACCGAGACCAGGGCACCGATGTGCAGCAGCGAACTGACCATGGCCGCCATCTGCGCGGGCGGCGTCAGTAGGGCAAAGAACACGGCGAGCGCGGTCATGACCCCGAAACGGGTCAGGCTTTCCTGGTTGCGCCGATGCGGGTCCAGGTTGTCCTCGTAGCGGCTTTCGGTCTGCATCTCTCCCAAGCCCTCCTCGGAGCGACTCGGAGCGCGGCACCCCTTGCGGCGGCGCCGCTTCCGTTCAAAAATGCCCGGCGCATCGGCCGGGCCGGCGCCGGACCCGGGCCGCGGCATCCGGCACAATGTATGTAGGCCCGGCCCCGGACCCCGCAAGTCCATGGCCGCGGTCGGGTCGGCGTTCCCTTCGGTGAATCAAGGCGATACCGCCCGGTGCCCGGCGCGCGGCAGCGCCGTCCCGGGGCTTCGGGGCGGCCCCGGCGGCACGGCCGGGCGCCCCGGTCGCGTGCCCGGAACGGCTGCCGGGCGCGGCGTTAAGACCTTTATGTCCGCACCGGGGTGAGGGATCATGGCCGGTGGCGGCTCCGTGCCCTGCCCCCCGTCGAACGAGGCCCCGCCATGCACACGCGCATTCCCGATCACGCCAACTACGACCCGCGGTACCCGCGCTTTCTCGGATACGAGGCCGGGCGCCTGCTCGACCATGCCGGCCCGCTGGAGGGCGCCGAGGTGCTCGATCTGGCCTGCGGGCCGGGCAAGGCGACGGTGGCGGCGCTGGAGCGCGGCGCGCGCAACGTCATGGCGGTCGACTTCGTGCACGACGTGGTCGACCGGCTGGCAGCGGAGCGGCCGGACATCCAGGTGCGTGCCGCCGACGTGGTCGATGCGTTGCGCAGCCTGACCAGCCGCTACGACCTGATCGTGTGCCGGCAGGCGGTCAACTACTGGCTCCTGGACTGCCCGCCCGAACTGATCGCCAACCGGCTCAAGCCCGGCGGGCGGTTCGTGTTCAACACAATCAATGCGGCCCCGCCGACCGTCCCGGCCTCGTCGGATCTCCAGGCCGACGGCCGCCATTTCCACGACACGATCTATCGTATAGGCAACAGGATATATCACGTGCAGAGCGCCGAGGGCCTGGAGCCGCACGTCAACTTCCTGGACTGGATCCCGCGCAAACAGTTCCAGTCGCTGCTCGGCCCGCATCTGGACCTGGACGAGCGGGTCGAGGGCTCCGCCTCGGTGTGGGTGTGCACGCGCCGGTGAGCGCCGCCCGCCTCGCCGCCCGCCTCGCCGCCCGCCTCGCCGCCCGATGACACGAAGGAGGATCCATGGCGTACCCGCGCGTCCTCGCCGCCGCATCGGTGGCCGCTCTGGTTCTGGCCGGATGCGCGGGCCTGGGGCCGCCGCCGCAGCCGCCGCCGGGGGCCGCCGCGCCCCTGCCGGCCCAGCGGCCGCCGACACCGCCGGCCCGGGAGTACGTGATTCGGACGCCGTTCAACGAGGCCGACTTCGCGCCCTACGCCGGGCCGGGCAACGCGAACATTGCCGGCGAAGCCTATCTGACCCTGCCCGACGGCCGCATCGTCACGGCGGCCGGCAGCGAGGTCGTCCTGGTGCCGGACACGCCGTACACGCGCGAGCTGCTGGAGCCGGCGCGCAGCGGCCAGTATGCCGGCGTCGCCAACTTCGACCCGCGGTACGCCCGGTACCGGCGCGCGACCAGGGCCGACGAGCACGGGTTCTTCCGGTTCACCAACGTGCCGCCGGGCGCCTACATCCTGCAGGCCAGCGTGCCGCTGCCGGCGCCCGGCACCCATGGCCCCGGCACCGGGCGGGTGTTCCTGCACGAGCCGGTGACGGTCGAGCCGGAGTCCGCGGCCAACGTCGTCCTGACGCGGTGAGGACGGTCGCGCGCTACCCCGCAGCCGCAGACCGTGCCATGATGCAGGGGAGGGCAACCGGGACGACGAACGCGGGATCGCGGCGATGAAGGGAATGCTGCTACCGGCCGCTGCCGCCGCGGTGCTGCTGGCGGGCTGCGGTCCGGAGGTGCTGGAGCCGGGGCCGCGCGAGTCGATCGTGCGCGTCGTCCTGGAGGAGGACGATCTCGGCCAGATCGACCCGTCGCCGGCCTACGAGGAGGCCAACGAGGTGTGCCGCGAGCGCATGCAGACCGCCGTCTATTTCCGCGGCGAAGACGTCGGCCACAGCGAGCGCATGCTCTATTTCCGGTGCGAGTAGCGCTTCGGCACGGGAGGAGAGGGGCAGCCCCCGCACCATGCCGCCATGGTCGACGATCCCCCGGCCGCTGGTGCTCGGCGTCGGCAACCGGTACCGCGGCGACGACGCAGCCGGATTGCTGGCGGCCGAGCGGCTGGCTGCGGCGGGCATCGATGCGGTCGAGCACCCCGGCGACGGCCCCGGACTGATCGAGGCGTGGCAGGGCCGCGACACCGTGGTCATCGTCGACGCAATGAAGTCGGTTGCGCCGGCCGGTACGGTGCGCCGCTTCGACGCGGTCGCCGCGCCGCTGCCGCGCGCCGCCTTCCACGTGTCCACCCATGCGCTCGGGCTGGCCGACGCCATCGAGCTGGCCCGTACCCTGGGGCGCCTGCCGCCGCGACTCGCGGTCTATGGCATTGAAGGCAGTGCGTTCGCCATGGGCACGCCGCCCGGGCCGGCGGTGGCCGCGGCGGTGGATCGGGTGGTGGCGCTCGTCATCGCCGAGCTCGACGCGGTCGATGCGCCCGCCCCTTAGCCGCGCGAGCGCTCCCCCAGGTGGCGCAGGACCAGCCCGGCCCCGATCATGGCCCCGCCCAGGGCGACCAGCAGCACCGGCTCGGACAGCGCCATCGCCTGCGGCCGGGCGGGCTCCGTGGTCGCCTGTTCGGCGCCGTGCGCCGGTGCCGCAGCGGTCCGTGCGGCAGGCATCGCCAGCACGACCGCGCCGATCAGTAAGGCGCCGCAGAGCTTGACTATTGTACTCATCGCGGTCTCCTCCGACCTGTGCTCGCACCGGACGGCCTGTCAAAGAACGAGCAATGTTTCCGGCTCGATGGCGCTCCACAACTTTGCAGGCCCGGATGAAAAAAGCCTTAATACCTTTGACTTTGCACCGTAGTACTTTGCATTATCGTCGCGTTCGAGAAAACATCAGTGAGACTTTATTGAAAATTTGACGAATCGCCGCGGCCCGACGCGGCCGGGCAGGCCGTTGGAAACCGCGGGCCGTTCGGCTATGCTGCGGCGTCGGCGCCGGTACGCGCCCCCGGTTGCCTGGGGCGGTCCCAATGGTCGCGTCATGATCCGCCGCAGTGCCGGGGAACGGGTTCGCCGTCGTTGAAAGGGCGGGTGCCCGGTCTTAACTGTTCAACCAGGCGGAAAGCCGCTTTATTGCCGGAAAATTCCCAGAGGTCTCGATGTTCGGTGCCATCGCCCGAAAGCTCTTCGGCACATCCAACGCCCGCTTCATCAAATCGCTTGCCAGGACCGTCAGCGAGATCAATGCGCTCGAGCCGTCGCTGGAGGCCCTGAGCGACGACGATCTGCGCGCGCGCACCGGTACCTTCCGCGGCCGGCTGGCCGACGGCGAGACCGTGGACGATTTGCTGCCGGAGGCGTTCGCCACCGTGCGCGAGGCGGCCAAGCGCACCCTCGGGCAGCGCCATTTCGATGTCCAGCTCATGGGCGGCATCGTGCTGCACCAGGGCAAGATCGCCGAGATGAAGACCGGCGAGGGCAAGACGCTGGTCTCCACCCTGCCGATCTATTTGAACGCGCTGGCGGGCAAAGGCGCCCACATCGTCACGGTGAACGACTATCTGGCCCGCCGCGATGCCGAATGGATGGGGCAGATATACCGGTTCCTGGGCCTCGAGGTCGCGTGCGTCGTCCACGGCAAGTCGGACCAGGAGCGGCGGGACGCCTACCGGGCCGACGTCACCTACGGCACCAACAACGAGTTCGGGTTCGACTACCTGCGCGACAACATGAAGTTCCGGCTGGACGACATGGTCCAGCGGCCGTTCCACTATGCCATCGTCGACGAGGTCGACTCGATCCTGATCGACGAGGCGCGCACGCCGCTGATCATCTCCGGCCCGGCGCAGGACTCCTCCGAGCTGTACATCCAGGTCAACCGCCTGATGCCGCGGCTGGAGGAGGGCGACTACGAGATCGACGAGAAGCACCGCACCGCCATCCTGACCGAGACCGGCCAGGAGAAGGTCGAGGAGATGCTCGGCGAGCAGGGCATGATCGTCGGCAGCGGCCTGTACGACATGCGCAACGTCAACCTAGTCAACCACGTAAACCAGGCCCTGCGCGCGCACAAGCTGTTCCAGCGCGACCGCGACTACATCGTCAAGGACGACCGCATCGTCATCATCGACGAGTTCACCGGCCGCATGATGGAGGGCCGGCGCTGGTCGGAGGGGCTGCACCAGGCGGTCGAGGCCAAGGAGAACGTCTCGATCCAGCGCGAGAACCAGACGCTCGCCTCGATCACCTTCCAGAACTACTTCCGGCTGTACCCGAAGCTGGCCGGCATGACCGGCACGGCCATGACCGAGGCGCCCGAGTTCGCCGAGATCTACGGCCTGGAGGTGGCCGAGATCCCGACCAACGAGTCGGTCATCCGCGCCGACGAGGACGACGAGGTCTACCGGACCCTGCGCGAGAAGAACGACGCGATCATCGAGCTGATCAAGGACTGCAACACGCGCCAGCAGCCGGTCCTGGTCGGCACCGTTTCGATCGAAAAGTCCGAGACCCTGTCCGCCGCGCTCAAGAAGGCGAAGATCAAGCACAACGTGCTCAACGCCCGCTTCCACGAGCAGGAGGCGCACATCATCGCCGGGGCCGGGCGGCCGGGCGCGGTGACCATCGCCACCAACATGGCCGGCCGCGGCACCGACATCCAGCTCGGCGGCAACCTGGACCGGCGGATCGCCACCGAGACCGAAGGGATCGAGGACGAGGAGGCGCGGGCCGCCAAAATCGCGGCGATCCGTGCGGAGATCGAGGCGGCCCGCCGCGTCGTGCTGGAGGCCGGCGGCCTGTACGTGGTCGGCACCGAGCGGCACGAGAGCCGGCGCATCGACAACCAGCTGCGCGGCCGCTCCGGCCGTCAGGGCGATCCCGGCCGGTCGAAGTTCTTCCTGTCGCTGGAAGACGACCTGATGCGCATCTTCGCCTCCGACAAGCTCGACGGCATGCTGCAGCGCCTCGGGCTCAAGGAGGGCGAGGCGATCGTCCACCCGTGGGTCAACAAGGCGCTGGAAAAGGCGCAGCAGAAGGTCGAGGCGCGCAACTTCGAAATCCGCAAGAACCTGCTCAAGTTCGACAACGTCATGAACGACCAGCGCAAGGTCATCTACGAGCAGCGCCGGGAGATCATGGCGGCCCCCGAAGTCTCGCAGATGGTCGCCGACATGCGCCACGAGGTGATCGGCGACATGGTGCAGACCGCGATCCCGAAGAACAGTTACGCCGAGCAGTGGGACACGACCGGCCTGAAGGAGCAGGTCAAGCAGGTGCTCGCCCTCGACCTGCCGGTCGACGAGTGGGCCAGGGAGGAGGGCATCGCCGAGCCCGAGATCGAGGAGCGCATCCGGCAGGCCTCCGACCGCAAGATGGCCGAGAAGGTGGCCAACTTCGGCCCCGACATCATGCGCATGGCCGAAAAGAGCCTGCTGCTGCAGATTCTCGACCACACCTGGAAGGACCACCTGCTGCAGCTCGACCACCTGCGCCAGGGCATCAGCCTGCGCGCCTATGCCCAGCGCGACCCGCTTCGCGAGTACCAGAGCGAGGCGTTCGAGATGTTCGAAGCCATGCTCGGCCGGCTGCGCCAGAACGTGACTCAGTTGCTGTCGGTGGTCGAGCCGCGCGTCGTGCGGCCGGAGGAGATGCCGCAGCCGCGCTTCGCCATGGCCCGCGCCGACAACATCCGGGAGACGCGCCAGGACCCGGCGCTTGCCTCGGCGCAGGCCGCCCAGGCGGGCCAGGCCGGGCAGCGCGGCCGGGTTCAGGCGCAGCAGATGCCGACCCAGGCACGCGCCACCGGCACCAACGGCATGCCGTCGCCGCAGTCCCCGCGCGGCGTTGCCGGGGGGACCGGCGCGGCCGACGGCGAGGGGCGGGGCCGCGGCACCGTCAGCCCGATCCGCCGCGCCCCGCCGCCGGGCACCGAGCTCGATCCGGGCAACCCGGAGACCTGGGGCAAGGTCCCGCGCAATGCCCCGTGCCCCTGCGGCTCAGGCAAGAAATACAAGCACTGCCACGGCGCGCTGTAGCGGCGCCCCGTGCCTTGTTTCGCAGGTGCCTTGTTTCGTAGGTGCCTTGTTTCGTAGGCTGGCGCCGAGCGAAGCGAAGCCCAGCACGGCGCGGATTTCAAGGAAGCCGGGCTGCGCAGGCTCAGCCCGCCTACAGGGTCCTACTCCGCGGCGACCGGTGAGTCCGCGGCCTCTTCGGCGGCCTTGGCGGCTTCGATCTCGGCGACCTTCTTCTCCACCAGGCCGACCAGGTGGTCGACGATGCCCTTGTCCTGCAGCCGGTGGTGGGGCAGGCCGTTGATGTACACCTGATGGGTCCCCTTGCCGCCGCCGGTGAAGCCGATGTCGGTCATGGTCGCCTCGCCCGGGCCGTTCACGACGCAGCCGATCACCGACACGGTCAGCGGCGTGCTGATGTGGGCCAGCCGCTCCTCCAGCACGCGCACCGTCTCGATCACCTCGAACTGCTGGCGCGCGCACGACGGGCAGGAGATCACGGTCACGCCGCGTCGGCGCAGGCCGAGCGTCTTGAGCATCTCGTAGCCGACCTTGATCTCCTCGACCGGGTCGGCGGACAGCGAGACGCGAATGGTGTCGCCGATGCCCGACCACAGCAGCATGCCGAGCCCGACCGAGCTCTTGACCGTGCCGGCGAGCATGCCGCCGGCCTCGGTGATGCCGATGTGCAGCGGATAGTCGCACGCCTCGGCAAGCTGCTGGTAGGCGGCCACCGCGAGGAACACGTCGGAGGCCTTGCAGCTGATCTTGGTCTCGAAGAAGTCGTGGTCCTCGAGGATGCGGATGTGGCTGAGCGCGCTCTCGACCATCGCCTCGGGGCACGGCTCGCCATAGCGCTCCAGCAGCTCGCGCTCCAGGCTGCCGGCGTTGACGCCGATGCGGATCGAGCAGCCGTGATCCTTGGCGGCGCGGACGACCTCGGCGACGCGCTTGGACGAGCCGATGTTGCCGGGGTTGATGCGCAGACAGGCCGCACCGTTCTGCGCCGCCTCGATCGCCCGCTTGTAGTGGAAGTGGATGTCGGCAACGATCGGCACCGTCACCTCGGGCACGATGTGCTTCAGCGCCGCGCTCGACTCCTCGTCCGGGCAGGAGACGCGGACGATATCGGCGCCGGCGATCTCCAGCTGCCGGATCTGCGCGATCGTCGCCTGGACGTCGGTGGTCAAGGTGTTGGTCATCGACTGCACCGTGATCGGTGCGTCGCCGCCGACGGGCACGTCGCCGACGTGGATCTGGCGGCACTTGCGGCGCTCGATCTGGCGGTAGGAGCGAACGGTCATGGCGGTCCCGCTGGAGCTGTCGAAAGAGACGTAGACGGTCGGCGCCCCGGTATAGCCCGAACCGCGCCGCCTGTCGAAGCCGACGGTGACCGCGGCCGCGCCGTCCAGCCGCCGCGCGTCACCCGCCGCTTAATTGGGGCGTGCCGTGCCGGCCCGCAACCGCTCCGCATCCAGGGGTATATCGCGCAGGACCGTGCCCGGCGCCCCGAGCGGCGGCGCCTCGTCGCCATCAACGAAGATGCGCAGGCCGCCGGCGTTGCCGGTGACCAGCTCCAGCCCCTCGGCGTCGGGTACCCGATAGCTGTCGCCGGGGCGCAGCACGCGGGTCATGACCAGGCTGCCGTTGCGGTCGTTGACCTGGACCCAGCTGTCGGCGGTGGCGCGAATGACGATGCGCCCGGCGTCGTCCAGGCCGTAGGCGCGGCCGGCTTCCGCCGCCTCGGCGGGTGGCGGGGGCGGCGGCGCGGCTCCGGCATCGGCCACTGTGACCTCCGGTTCGGCGGGGCGCCGGCCCGCATCCGGGGCGGCCGGCGGCGGGGCCGTTGCCTCGCCGCCGCGGGCTGCGGCAAGCCGGGGCTCTTGGGCTGCGGCCGCGCCGCCGTCCGGCAATGCGGCGGGGGCCGATGCGGTGACCGAAGCACCGGTTCGGGTCTCGGAGGGCTCCGTCGCGGTCCCGGCGGCCTCCCCGGATGGCGCGCGCCGCTCGCCAGCGGCGGCGGTGCCGCCGGCCTGCCGCGCCGGCGGGTCGGTCGGCTCGGACGCGCCGGCGCGGCCCGGCGGCCCGGGCCGCCCGGGGCCCGCCCGCCTCAAGCACATCCTCGCCTTTCAGGGCCGCACGACGTGGGAGTTCGACGGCGACGTGCTCGCGGTCCGCACCGGCTCGCCCTTCGCCCGCCCGCTCAAGCCAACGACGCGGGACGGCCGCCTGATCACGAACATCGACGACGCGCGTCACGCGGTGCCGGCCACGCTCAGGTGGGCCGACGACGGCGTCCTCGTCGCCGGGTTCGCCGAGTTCGACGAGCACCCGGCGTTCCGCTTCGTGCGCCACACCTTTCCCGGCTCCGACGCCGTCGGACGATGGACGGGCGAGGGCGAGCACGGCGACGTCAGGCTCGTCGTGAGCGAATCGAACCGCGTGCTCCTGACCGGGGCGGGCGAGCGGATGATCGCTCAAGCCGACATCGAGGCGGACGGCGACGAGCACCGACTCGCGCTTCAGGATGACGGTCGCACGACGCTCAGGCTGACCATCGACGACGACCTCGCATCGGCGACGCTCGACCTGCCCGGCGCGAAGCCGATCCCCGTGCGCCGAAGCTACGACCCCATGGCCTGGATCGAGGCCTCCTGGCTCATCGAGCCCGAGGCCACGCGCGCCCTGCCCTTCTACGGGATCTGGCCCGAGGCCTTCGGGAACCCCGCCCCGCCCCTGGAGCGCATGTCGGCCTTCTTCGTTCGCGACGGGCTCCACCTCGGCAGCCTCTCCATGAAGCCGCACTCGGTGCGGGGCGATGTCATCGTCTATCAGGTCGGCGAGGGGGAGGCCGCCTCTCTGCTTCCCTTCGAGCGACTGGGCGACGACCGGGCCGAGACGCTGATCCTCAAGCTCGTGCTCAGCGCGGAGCGTCAGATCGACGATCACGACCACGCGGGCCACGACCACGCGGGCCATGATCACGCCGGGCACGATCACGCCGGGCACGATCATTCGGGGCACGATCACGATCATGAGCACTGATCGCCCCCGCCGCACGCTCGTCGCGACGCCGATCCGCGCGGGCGACCCCGCGCGAGCGCTCGAGCAGGCGGAGCTCGCGGCCATGGCGGGCGCCGATCTCGTCGAGTGGCGTCTGGACGAGTGCTTCCGGGGCGCGGGCGATCGGGAGGGGCTTGACGTCGCCGCGATGCTCGTGTCGCGTTCCCCCCTCCCGTGCATCGCGACCTGCCGCCTCGAGCGCGAGGGCGGCGCGTACGCGGGCGAGGACGCGGAGCGCCTTGAGCTCTACGAGCGGCTCGCGGGGCTCGACGCGCCGCCGCGCCTGATCGACGTCGAGCTCGCCTCGCTCGAACGCGACGACCGCTTTCGCGCGGCGGTGGAGCGGCTCGCGGGGCGCTCGGCGGCGCCCCGCGGGGGCCCCGGGCCCCACGTTGTGGGG
>Ga0081528_100437_pt1 | contig 21791 bp, 24 predicted proteins | sample HotLakmasection4_FD_71011 | JGI IMG/M metagenome (GOLD analysis project Ga0081528, IMG submission 71011) | Hypersaline microbial mat communities from Hot Lake, Washington, USA - Section #4 (SPADES assembly) (version 2) | ecosystem: Environmental > Aquatic > Non-marine Saline and Alkaline >...
CTGGCCCGCATATGGGGACTCGGCATCAGTTGCAGCAGACGATACACTAACGCTTGGGCGTGGGTTTCAACCATCATTTGAACTCTGAGATGACCACGCCTGTTTTCTCAAATGTCTCGCGATGGCGGTGTATTCATCTGTACTACTGTCTCATTTGCGACTGGTGCAAGATGTGAGTAATAGGGAAGATGCGATCGCACTCCAGATGCTGGGGCACATAGCCCATGTAGCGTCGCCCCCGCTGCACCGGGCCGCCCATGACCTGAACATGGCCCTGCCACGGAGCCAGAAGCCCCAGCAGAATTTTGAAAAAGGTGGTTTTGCCGCCGCCGTTAGGACCAATCAGCCCGATGAAATCTCCTTTCCGCACCGTCAGGCTGACATCTTCGAGAACGGGGTCCTGATCGTATCCGGCCCAGACGTGACTGACCTCAATGATGGGAGCAGCTTGAGGTCGGGGCAGAGAATCAGAGAGAGACCTGGGGTACTGCATATGAGGCTGGTGGGCAGAGCCTACCTTACACGAATGTCACTGGATTAAGACTGGTGGGTAGTGCCCACCCTACGGCAGATCAAGGGTTTCAGCAAGCTGCGGGGAGTGGATGCCCTGTGCCTTGCCAGTGATAAGCGCAACCAGCGCTGTCGAAGGCTGAAGTACCTCCGCGAAGGTTTTAGCCACCTGTTGCAGGTTGTTTAACCAATCATAGGCGAGGGGGTCAATCAATAGAACCTCTCCGCCAATTTCCTTAGCAATTGTTTCGGCATCCCGCTGGCTGAACTGGGGCGAGGCAAAAATCACCTGAATCTGATGCTGCTGGGCAAATTGAATCAGGTCAGCCAGTTCTGCCGCGCTGGGTTCCTGCCCCCCAACTTCGATGGCCAGCATCTGCAGGTTGTAGTCTCGGGCAAAGTATCCCCAGGCGGGGTGAAAGACCAGAAACCGTCGGTTGGTGACTCCCTCCAGGGTGCGGCGAATATCGGCATTCAGATCATTTACATTCTGCAAAAATTCATCCAGATTGGCCTGAAACTGACTCGCCTGTTCAGGGTTTAACTGGCTCAGGGTATCTGCAATGGTTTTGGCCTGCGCTTTGACGAGCTGAGGCGACAGCCAGATGTGCGGATCAACCTGCCCCTCGGTGCTTCCCGGAGTCATTTCCTCCTCCAGACCGGCAGGCAAAGGCAATCGTTCGATGCCCTGGGTGGTGTCTATCACCTGCATCTGGGGATTGGCCGCCAACAACCGATCCATCCAGGCATCCTCAAAATCTACTCGAATGCGCAGGTAGGCATCGGCCTGACTGATGGCTTTGAGCTGTTCAGGCTTGGGCTCATAGGTATGAGGTTCCGCCCCGGCAGGGACCATCGTTTCGACCACAATGGCATCGCCCCCAATGCGGTCCACAAAGTACGCCTGGGGGGGAATGCTGACAATAACATGGAGGGTATTTTGGTCTGTGGGAGCCGTTGGAGTTGAGCGACAACCAGTCATCAAGAAAAGGCCCAGCAACAGCACCGGGCCTAAGCGACGCAAGGAGCATTGGACGCTACTCATAGCTGGTGCTCAGGGCCTGTTCCGAGTCCAAAATTGTGAGGGCCTTTGGCTGAAGTTGCTTCACCTGACATGACATAATTTGGGCATTCTCTCGAATCAGATCTTCCATGTAACCTAACTGCGAAACCTTGGCTTCTTGTTCAGTATCAAAAGGCCCAAAGTAATAAGTGCAGACTGGGAGTTGAGTGTGAATTTCAATCCACCAGGGGATTGGGGCAGGAAAAATGAAAGGATAGTTAAATCGCCGTGATTTCATAGTATATGAGTTCAGGATCAATTATCGTGTTTCTAACCAATCGAACATCAGGCTAACTTCATCCAGATTTGCCAGGCCATATTGCCAAAATATGACCGGCAGCAGACCACAATCTCCTTGAGAGTACTTAAGCGCCAGAGTAATTTCGTCTTTAGATAGCGCCAAATCATCTTCTAAAAACTGTAGAAATTTTAGTTCCTGATTAACCGGCATCGTAAAGCACCGTAAGAAATCCGAGCCTTAGAGCAGAGATCTAAGACTCGGGTAATAGGCGTCTTATAACTCTCGGTTTCTAGCAATAAAGGATGGCTGTGAGGAAGCTGTGTAGATTGCGTAACTCAATAAATACTGAGGACTCAGTTAGAGAAAAACCCAAGAATCTTAACAGGCAAGTATTACTGCATGATTAATAGCAGGAGTCAACGTCTTTCTATCAAAGTCCTACTCCCTAGAAACCTTCATCGCCCAGGTGAAAAACCTTGTGGCTGATTAATCAGATCCCTGCGGTAACAAAGCGTTGCCCATAATGAATAAAATCACTCTACGGTTATAAATTTAAAATGGTGCAAGACATAGTTGCTCACGCTGCCGAGCAACACTTCGGACAAACCTCCTAAGTGTGGACATGGGCTACAGCTGACTTAACATTTTCTGCACAATCTGCACGCCGGTTAAGTCTTGCCAGCCAAACAATCCCAAGAACAGATGAACAAAGCCAAGATAAGGCTGCACTGCAGCCAGATTTTCTGTATTCATATCAAGTATCTCCCAACTGAAACTTCTGCTTGCAGTCCATTTTGATGACATAGCTTTGCAGTTATATTAAGGGGACTGCTTCTCCGGATTTATCCCTATCTATTGTCTTCTCCTACTGTTGGCCGTTCGAGGGTTACCGGTTTATGCATTGACAACATTTCAGCCCACGAGCAGTTCTAAACGATAATCACTATGCAGTTGTGGCAGCAGACGGTGCGCGATCGCCGACAGCAGGGGCATCAATTAGGAAAGAGGCATTGGACTTAGGGGTGAAGGAACCGCTGGAACCGGGGAGATTTAACTGATGTTAACCTTCACCACTTTCTGTTGATCCGCCTCAATTTTGGGTAAAATCAGATGCAGCATTCCATGTTTATAGTCAGCCTGCACCTGGTCAGTTTTCACATGGGCGGGTAAGGGAATTTGCTTAAATCTTGCCTCCAAAACCTGATGCATCTCATCATCAACTGCCTTTGTTAAGATTGAATCATTGTTTTCTGACATGATGCACTCTCCTCTTAGCTTTGAATAGCTTTAAAACATTAATTCCTATTGCAAACTGCTCACTCTTAATTATTTTAGAAAGCAGATGTGAGGAATTTGCAAAGGCAATATATGTTGATTTTTATGTTTCGAAATATTTAAAATAAATATGCTCTAAATATTTAGTTTGATTGCTCATCACGGTATCCTCACAAGACCGAGTTGAGTGTGAATAAACCCTGACTGATATCACTCACTTGCATAGAGGGTTATTCCTTTCAGCGGTCAGGACTAGGGTTGTGACTCATCGTTTCATTTTTTCTCTTATGGCAATTGCATTGCTTTCTTCCAGGCCAACTCACGGCAAGCGGTCGACACCCCCGATCACATTTCGAGCTTTTCTGTTATAAAGTTTCGCTTACGGTAACATCTGAGGTTATCTTAAGCGTTTCAAATTTCCAGCCTATCTGTTAGCCGATTTTTCTTACTTTATGAAAGCGCCAGCATCCTTGCAGCAGCCTGACCATAAGTCTTAAATTTGTGGGTCAAAAGAACTGACACGGTGTTACGAGTTATTCTCCAATCCCGCCGCTACCTCCAGTACTCGGTACCCTAGAACATAGGAGGCACCCGCTGCACTGTGCCCTGGCGGGAGTAGTCCAGCCATGACCTCAATCACCCAGCCCACTCTGGTTTCTCTTGATCTGGATCAGCCCATTTGGGAGCGGTTCTTTACCGTCGCGCCGCTGGTGATGGTGGGCACGCGGGAACGGGATGGCACCTACGACTTAGCCCCCAAACACATGGCCATGCCGTTGGGGTGGGGTAACTACTTCGGCTTCATCTGCACCCCTCGCCACCACACTTACAGCAACATCCGGCGCACCCGAGAGTTTACCGTCAGCTTTCCCCGGCCCAGCCAGGTGTTGACCGTTAGCCTGACAGCAACTCCTCGGTGCGACCATGACCGGAAGCCTGCTCTGAATGCCCTGCCCACGATTCCAGCGCAACTCGTTGACGGGGTTTTTCTGCAGGATGCCTACCTGAACCTGGAATGCCAACTCATCCGCATTGTGGATGACTTCGGGGAGAACAGTCTGATTGCCGGAAGGATCGTCGCTGCCCATGTGGACGAAACAGCCCTGCGGTCCTGCGATCGCGATGATCAGGACCTGCTGCGCCAGTCTCCCCTGCTGGCCTACCTGTCGCCGGGGCGCTTTGCCACCCTCGACCATAGCCAGGCGTTCCCGTTCCATGAGGGATTTCAGCGATGACTGCCCTCCATGTGCCCGCCGTTTCCGGCTCTCAACTGTTGGATTACCTCCTGCCCCGGCGGGGAGAGATGCAAACCCTGCTGGAAATTCTGGTGCAGATGGAGACGCCCTCCACCGATCCGGCCTCCCAGGAACCGATTCTGCATTTACTGCGCCGGGAGTTGCGGCAGCGAGACTTTCGGGTGCGTCTACTGCCAGGTCGCAGAACGGGAGGCCACCTGTTTGCCGTCCCAGCTTCCCGGCGATCGCACCAACCCGCCCAGATAATGGTGGGTCACTGCGATACCGTCTGGCCCATCGGTACCCTGGCCGAAATGCCTCTAACGGTAGATCAAGACAAGCTCTATGGTCCCGGCAGCTACGACATGAAAGCCGGACTGGTGATGATGCTGTTCGCCATTGAGGCGGTACAGAAGCTACAGGGGGATCTGGCCGTTGCGCCTGTGGTGTTCGTCAACTCGGACGAAGAAATTGGCAGCGGGGAGTCCACCCGGTATGTGCGGCGGTTGGCCCAGGGGTGCGATCGCGCCCTCATCTTCGAACCCTCCCTCGGTCCCCGAGGCCATCTCAAAACCGCCCGCAAAGGGGTGGGGCGCTTCACCATCACTGCCCACGGCCAGGCCGCCCACGCCGGACTCGATCCAGAGAAAGGGGCCAGCGCCATTCTGGAACTCTCCCACGTCATCCAGCAGTTGTTTGCCCTCAACAACCCCGACCGGGGCATCACCGTCAACGTGGGCACCATCGACGGCGGCATTCGCGCCAATATGGTAGCCCCCCACAGCAAGGCCGTTGTGGACGTGCGCGTCCTGCACCAGGAGGATGTGCCCCGTATCGAAGCCGCCATCCACAGCCTGCAACCCATCACCCCCGGCACCCGCCTGGAGATTACTGGACGCATCGGTCGCCCCCCCATGGAGAAGACTCCCGGTAATCAAGCCCTCTGGCACCTGGCCCAAACTGCTGCCGATGACCTGGGCTTCTCCCTGAACCAGGCCACCGCAGGCGGCGGTTCAGACGGCAACACCACCAGCCTCTACACCCCCACCCTCGACGGTCTCGGTGCCGTCGGCGACAATGCCCACGCTCGGGGCGAATTCGTCTACCTCGATTCCCTGATTGAACGCACCGCCCTCGCCGCGAAGTTGCTTGTAGCTCCAGCCATCGGTGGTTAATAAAGCCCGATTATCCGCAGGGTGCATCATTGCCACTTGCCCCAGATGAAAACCCAGACGGTAACCCAGACGCACCGTTTGCATCCAGCGAGAATCCCGATACCATCAGCGATGCGTTACGGCCCCAATGATCAGACTGGGACACGGAATTCAGAGGAAAAAGGCCGATAACGCATCCTACGCCGGTCTGGGTTTGTTGGGTTCCGCTAACACTCCACCCAACCTACATTGCCATATTGCCTGTTCCTCGGAAGGGCACACGCCATGTGCCCCTACAGGAATTCCTCGCTTCCACCTACACCCTGCACCCTGCACCCTGCACCCTGCACCCACCACACCCACCACACCCACCACACCCACCTCACCCACCACACCCACCACACCCACCACACCCACCTCACCCACCACCCCACCCCACCCATGAAAACCCGCTACTTCTTCACCACCCTCGCCCGTATCGCCGATCTCGAAAACCACCCCTTCGAGGTCCAGCCCCTTCCCATGGCCGACTGGGCTACCGGAGACTACGTGGTTGGCAAAGTGCTGGAAGCCAAAGGCTCTCTCGCGAAAGTGGAACTGGCCAATGGTCGCATGGCCAACCAGGTGGAGGGAGATCTGGTGGTAGGCGCTTTTGGCGTGCGCAAAGCTACCCTGGAAGCGGTAGGCGACTGGCAATCCATCCAGCCCGACCTGGTCATGCACAATCTCACCCTGGCCGGGCTGTTTGGGCGACTTACCTCGGCCTCTTACCTGCTGCCACAACTCCCCACCCTGACCTACATGGGCCATGTCATTCGCCAGGGACAAAAAGTGACCATGCAGGATTTTGTGCCTGATATTCCCCTCCTGCCCTACACCCGCCCCACCATTCTGATTATTGGCACCTCCATGTCGGCAGGTAAAACCACCACCGCTCGGGTGATCATTCATCTTCTGACCCAGCTTAACTTGAAGGTGATTGGGGCCAAGCTCACCGGAGCCGGGCGCTACCGCGACATTCTGGCCATGCTGGATGCCGGGGCTGACAGGGTATTCGATTTTGTTGATGTGGGGCTGCCATCCTCCATTTGTCCTCCCGAAGCATTCCGGCCTGCCCTGCAGAAACTGTTGTCAATGATTGAGCGGGAAGCACCGGATGTCGTCGTCGCCGAAGCGGGAGCCTCCCCCCATGAGCCCTACAACGGTTCGGTAGCGATGGAAGCCCTGACTCAACAGGCTAAATTTACGGTGCTCTGTGCGTCCGACCCCTACGCTGTGGTGGGGGTCAGCCAGAGCTTTGGCATCACACCTGACCTGGTTACCGGCATTGCCACCAGCACCACTGCCGGAATGGAATTGGTGGAAAGACTAACGGACATTCCAGCCCTGAATCTGGCGGAGAGTGCCTGCCACGGGCGTCTTTTGTCCCTGCTGAAGACAAAAGTTGTACCTGGAGGTGCAACGGTATGAACTTCCACGGTATCCATGGGCATACCAACCTCTGGAGCCTGCCCCAGGATGAAGTTTATGCTGCACTACAAACATCACCAACAGGGCTCAGCCATACCGAAGCCCGCCAGCGCTTAGCCCGCGACGGCCCCAACGAACTGCCCGAGCCCCCCAGTCGGCCCCTGGTGTTGCGCCTGGTCGATCAACTCACCCACTTTATGGCCCTGCTGCTGTGGGTGGCAGGCATTCTGGCCTTCATTTCCCACACGGCGGCTCTGGGCTGGGCTATCTGGGCCGTCATTTTGATTAACGGTCTGTTCAGCTTCTGGCAGGAGTACCAGGCCGAACGCGCCCTGACCGCCCTGAAGTACATGCTGCCGGTGCAGGTGCGGGTAAAACGGCAGGGAGAGCTGATCACCCTGCCCGCCCGCGAACTGGTGCGGGGAGACGTGATGGTGCTGGAGGAGGGCGATCGCATCTCTGCCGATGCCCGCCTGGTGGAAGGGGAAGAACTGATGATGGATGTCTCGGTGCTGACCGGGGAATCCCTGCCCGTTGCCCGTAATCCTCATCCCATCGGACCCCGCCGCGTGGCTGCTATCCGTGGGGAACAAACCGTCCTCTCCCACGGCGAAACGCCCCTGCAGGGGGTGGACGAAAAAAAGCGCGGTCATTTATGGCCGGTCATGAATGGTTAGAGTGTTCTCGCCAAAAATCTTGCCATCGCGTTGAACTGCTGAGGTAGCAGGCGCGTAAATTCATCACGGCCTCTGCCCCAACTTTCGACCAGAACATGCCAGATTGCTTGAGGCGCACAGTGATAATCCGCCGGTTTGAACTTTCGACAACGCCAGAGCCAATCATCAACCCTTGCTGACGATACGTCTGATAATCAATGCGGCTTTGATTATGACGCAGATAGCTGACTAATCGCTCAATACTGGTTGCCAAGGCGTCCGACCGTGGGGGGAGGCGCTGAGCGGCGTTGACCACGTCACACCACTGGGATTGCTTGAGGGTATCTTGCTGGGTCTCGACCCACAACCGTTGCTGGTCGTCGTCCTGGGGGAAGGCGTGGCGGGCCACCTCCCAGAGGTATTCCGAGACATGGAAGAAGTCTAGGATTTGGAGGGCATCGGGAAACAAGAGCTCGGCCATCCGCCAAATCCAGGCGGCTCCATCACCGAGAAACACGACTTGGTGAGGCTGCTGTTGTACGGTTTGGGCGTAGCAGCGATTGAGGTGCTCTCGAAAGGTCTCTATCCCCTCCAAGGTGGCGACATACTCTCGGTGTTTGACGATGGAGCGGGTGGGACAGAGGCGCAGATGGTCGTGCTCCCAAAACATCACCCCCACCTTCGCTTCGCTCGTGCCCCCGCCGCGCATCGGGGTGTGAATGCCATCGGCTCCGACATAAAACACCGGACGCTCTCGAGGCGGAGCCCCCGCCGCACTGACGCTGGACACGACGGGACAGACCGGCTCCGCCTCGGAAGCGGCGGTTATCGCGATGAGTTCAGTCCCTGAGGCTTCCACATGATTCGCTAAGGTTCGCTCACTGACCACAACGCCGCTCCACCGTTCCAGAAGGCGATTCGCATGGGCGAATTCGCTGCCGACCCCCAAAGCACAGCCCAATTCCTTCACCGAGCTAAACCATCCGTCCGGAGGGAGTCCTAACGCTTGCTCACCCAAACAGTCCCCATCCGGGTCATACACCCGTCGGGTGAGCTCGAGGGTCCCCAATGGGGTGTGATACCGTTTCCCCCGCCGTTGTCGAGCCCCGCTATGCTCGGCTTCCGCCTGCTCCAACTGGCGTTGCAATTGCTGTTGCAGAATCCTGCAGCCCAGGTCTCGCCAGGCCTCCACAAATTCATTCACGCTCGCTTCTGCAGCATGCGGGGTGGCGGAAAAGAGTTGCAACTTGCCCAGATGCTCCTGGATCAGAGAGTCTAGTTCCATGGGTGTAGTCCCTAGATGGTTTGTTTCTCATCTGAAACTACGCCCTTTCCTCACTCCGCGCTTTTTTTCGTTCACCCGTCTATGGAGGCTATGGAGCCTAGAGAAGCCTTTATCTAAGAATGTGTAGTATGCCTAACGTTGCCCATCACTCGCCGCAGATAACCTCTCAATTCCAGCAAATAACTTCTCGGCGGTCGGTGTGCATGGGTGTTGTTAGGCTATGACTACTTGTCTCAAGGAATTTATGCACAGGGTGCGTTCCCAAAAATCATCGGTGGGGTGGTAGGAGTTACAGTAGGGAACGCACCCTGCAAGATCGGCGATCGCACTACGACGATAGGCGATCGCACGGATGCAACAAGCGCGATGTGGCAATCGCCGAGTTGGATGATTTTAAAGGCAGGTGTTGTTGGGCTTCCTCTGTCAGCCTAAACTCCAAGAGATTTGCGATCGCACTGACCAGAAAGAGCAAATACTCTTAATGCCCCCAGCCAAGCTACCAACATGAGGATGTGGCGCAGGGTATTGAAGTGAATCCACTGTTGAGCTAGAGCTACCGCTTCAACATTGGGCAAATCGCCTGACATCAACCTGATCATAGTGGGAATGAAGTATAGAAATGTCAGCAGGCGCTCTACTAAAGCAACTGAAGCAGCCACTATCCAGTAGCGACGCACCCTGCCTCTACTGCGGAACGCTAAAAACAGATTGGTCAACGTTAAAATAGTGAGAGGAATAGTCGTCACGAAAATCCAGAATTCTAAACCAACGTTTGACTGTCGGGCTGCCTCGGCATTCCACTGGTATTCCGCCCCTGGCAGAGCAATTAACCATTGAGGTACAACAATCCGAGACTCATATAATCCGGCACCAAAAGCGATTCCAAGATTGATAACCCATAGCCATAGGAACACGTTGGCAATTCGCAGGAACCGCCCTGGCTGAACTAGGGTTCTACGCATAGAGACGTTTAATTTCATCGGTTGATTTCCTAATTCATCAACTCAACTAACTTTCTTCAGCAAAATCGTCACCCAGCAACAGCCGGGAGTTAAAATCTCATCAAGGAGGAATTTTGACGAATGAATATCTTAGCTAATGAGATATTTAGAGATTAAGAGGAGTGTACAAAATTGTCAAGGGATAGGTCAGAACGCGCTGAGTTACTGCAAAGCAACTTAAACCTGGGGCGAGAACTGAGCGCTCGGACATTGATGTTTCATGCCGCGATCGCGGAGCACGTTGGTCTCAGCGCCACAGAACATAAGGCTCTGGATCTACTGAGCCGTGCGGGTTCTATGACAGCTGGTCAATTGGCGGAACTATCAGGACTGACAACGGGAGCTGTGACTGGACTGGTTGATAGGTTGGAAAAATCCGGGTTCGTAAAACGCGAGCGAGACCCCAAGGATCGGCGCAAGGTCGTCATCAATCCTCAAGTAGACAAAATGGAGCAGGAAATTAGCCCCCTCTTCGGCGCTATGAGCCAACGGATGGAGCAGTTGATGACAGGCTATAGCGACCAGGAACTCGCCATCATTCATGACTTTCTGACTCAGAGCATTGTTGTGCTGAAAGAGGAAACGGAAAGCCTAAAAGAAACTGCCTAACGTTGCCCATCACCCGCCGCAGATCACCTCTGCATCATAACCGATCAGCTTTCGGCGGTCGGTGTGCATGGGCGTTGTTAGCTGGTGCTGGTTCCAGGTGAGGAAAGATGATAGTAACTGTCGTGCCCCTGTCTATGTCACTAGATATTGTGATATTACCGTTATGTAGGTCAACACACTTTTTGACAACCACAAGCCCTAATCCTGTACCAGGGATACTTCGAACATTTCTCCCCCGATGGAACGGTTCAAACAGTTGTTTCTGATCCTGAACTGCAATGCCAATACCCTGGTCAGAAATCTGAATTATCGAACTGTCAGCATTAAACCTTAAAAGGCATTGAACTCTAGTGGTTTTAGGTGAATACTTAATGGCATTTGAAAGTATATTTCCCAGGATAGAACGCAGTAAGTTTTCATCCAAATAAGTTTTTCGCCACTGTCCTTCACACCAAAAATCTAAAGTATGGTGAGAGGTATCCCCCAGACGGATCTCCTCTATAAATTGACGGCAAAACTTTTCTAAATCTAGCCATTGAGGATTAAATTCCAACTTATTGGTTTCTGCCCGGTTGATAGTCAAGATGTCATCAAGAAGCTGCACCATATTTTTCACTGCATCTTGAATTCGTCGCAAATTACGCGACCTTTTCTCAGCATCTTCCCAGACTTGAGGTGAGTTTTCCAGGATTTGAGCAGCGGCTAGGGCTGTACTCAACGGAGTCCGAAATTCATGCGATGCCATGGAGAAAAAGCGAGTTTTCAGGATACCCAATTCTTTTTCATGTTCTAATGCAGTGTGTAGTTCAACCAATCGTCTTCGTTCGGTAATATCACGCGAATTAACAATGATTTGAGCAGATTCAGAACCATTTGTAAACCTTTGGCTGATCGCTTCTAACGTCCGCCAGGAACCATCTTTATGACGACAAGTGAACTCGGTTGGTAAAGCCACCTCCGGATCTTTAGTTGCATTCGTGATGGCATAGCAGGTGGCTACAAAATCATCAGAATGAATCAGTCTAAAAAAGTTGTCACTAATCAGAGTAGACGGTGAGTAGCCTAATACTTTCTCAACTGAGGGGCTGATGTATTGAATAGTCCCATCTGCTTCTAGAATAGTCACAATGTCAAGGGCATTCTCAATCAGTGATCGATATCGTTCTTCGCTCCAGCGCAAGGCTTGCTCAATCTGTTTGCGTTCGGTAATATCTCGTTGTACAGCAATCCAATGGGTGTAATGTCCCCGGCAATCTGCGACAGGCACTATGCTAAATTCAACCCAGAATTCGGAACCATCCTTGCGATAGTTGATGAGTTCTGCTGTTACAGGTTGCCATTGCGATAGCGCTATACGAACGGTGTCGAGAACTACTCGATTCGTTTTAGATCCTTGCAAAATTCGAGGGGTTTTACCGACTACTTCTTCAGGCGAGTAACCTGTCATTCGGGTAAATGCTTGATTGACGTACAAAATTCTGGGACCCGGCTCATCAATCGGCTCAGCTTCTGTAATTAAGACGGCATCATTCGTATTAATAACAACGGACTGAAGTAACCGTACCTGCTCTGCCTGACGTTTTTGCTCGGTAATGTCAGCCACGACAACGACGATGCCATTAATGATTCCATTGCTCTCGCGTAGAGGAGCCGCCGAAAAAACAATTTCAATAGGAGTACCATCTTTCTTCGGTCGTCGAATTTCCAAGCTAGGAGGGGTAATCCCCTGCATGACACTATTCTTAATAGTTTTGTATTCTTCTAGGTTCTCCGGCAGGATGGGGTTTGGCCGCTCTAAAAGTTCGGCTTCAGTCCAACCAAATATATGTTCTGCAGCTGGATTCCAAACTTTAATATGGTTATCCAAATCTACGGTAAAAATTGCCCGAGGGGACGCATTGATCAGGGATTGTAGGGTTTGATTGGTATGACGTAATGCAACTTCAGTATGCTGTCGCTCAATAATTTCTGCTTGGAGTAGCGTATTGGAATGAGCTAATTCTTGAGTGCGTTGTCGGACTCGATTTTCTAAATCAATATTGAGATGTTGTAACTGCTCATACAGTTCAGATTGCTGGATGGCGATTGCCACCTGGGTTGACAGTTGTTGCATTAACCCCACTTCCCAAGGGTGCCATGGGCGCGGTTGACTACATTGATGAGCAATCAACAGCCCCCATAGGTAAGGTTGGGTCGGTGAAGACGCAGAGATATGTTGAAGGTGGGTAGGTAATACGGGGTCAGCTAGTGCTTCTGGCTCGCATCTTTCTTGGAGAATGGGCACAACCAATTTTGCTTTCACCCCAAACTGCTGAACAAACTGCGCCAAGCAAAGTTCGACATCACACTGCTCAACGTTGGTAATCACACGGGTTTTACCCTGGGTATAAGCCTGATGGTATTCTCTGGGAAACACCTCTTCTGGAAAGGTCTCACCTAAAATTGACACGTAGTGAGGTGACACAGCTTCCGTGATCGCACTACCTGTACCGTCCTCCCAAATTCGATAGATTAATACTCGATCGGCTTGTAAAAACTGCTTAACTTCGGCAACGGTTGTTGCTAATACTTGATCCAAGTCAAGCGAGCGGCGAATCTGCTGAGCAATCTTATGGACTAAGTGTTCCTGATTGGTTTGCCGCCGCAGTTCCCTTTCAGCATGACGGCGAGCAACTTCCTGATTGCAATTTCGATAGATTACAACCAGGAAGACAATACCTAAACCAGTGAAGATGAAAATCGTCACGTTGGCGTCCAAAATGGAACTTAAGTAGAGACGCTAAAAACCCAGCAAGGTTGCTAAAAATAGTAACGTGATGAAGAAGATTCCACTGAAGAATAGCCCCAGCCAAACCTTTTCTAGCTGCTTGGGTGGATTCTTTTGCCATGCCCAGCGGGTGGAAGACATCAGTGGGCCGGTAAAACCAGGCCCACGTAGAGCGCGAAGATTGGGCTTTGGTAGTTTATCCCGATAGTCGGTGCCATAGCGTGCCATGTGGGCAAAGGTAATCTCTCCCTGAGAACGCTGTGGTAAGATTCTGCGTTGTTGATAGGGGACAGTATGCTCACCAAATTGCTCTAGATATTCCTCTGTGTTGATCAGAGTATCAATAAAGCCGTTTAATCCCTTTGTTGCCAGGACAATTGACCAGGCAAGCGTCTCTCGATGATTGTAAACTGAACGACCAAGAACGCGCTGAATCACCATTTCAGCAAATCGGTAGTTATTATTCACTTCATAATTTAATCGTCGAAATGAATCAGATACCACTAATCCACGAATGAAACTCCGAACCGTAATTTGACCAGTCCGTAGTTGTGACTCTAGGGCAATTTGACGGTGATGAGTAATGCATTGCTGTTCGTTAAAAATTTGTCGATAGGCTGCTTGAATCAGCGCATCCATTTCAGACGAATCGAGTAAATCATCTGTTGTATAAATTCTAGGGGTTTCATCTCCGGGGACTTCAAATCCTTGGACTCGTTGGTTTTGGCTGGAAGGAGTATAGGTGAGAGAAGGAATTGTCATTGTTTTGGTGAGTTTAGAGGGTGACTTAGGTGGACAAAAGAAGATGAATCCGTTGTTGAACGACGCGATCGCTCTCTTGCTCTAATGCTTGCCGGAGGGCGTTGATTGCTTCATCTGTGGCAATTTCTCCAAGGGATACAGCCGCCGCATATCGCAGAGCCCAGTCTTCAGTGTACAGTAAGGCCCAGATCAGTGTATTGATCGCCGAGGAGTGATGATCGCACTCTTGAGGGTGCGATCGCAGCATTTTGCCCAATCCCCGTGCGGCAATCCGTCGCACATTGCCCTGGCAGTGGTTGGCAATCTCGACTCCGACCATATTAACCAGTAATGGTACAGCCCGATTATCTCCAATATTTGCCAATATTTGAACAATTCGTGCTTGCAGGCCATGATCAATACTATCATCAAAGGCTACGATCAGTGGTTCTACACTGTCTGGAGCGATCTGTTCTAACGCCTTGGCAGCCATGGCTGCAATCTCAGGGTACTGATGATCTAAAAGCTGGATCAAAGCCTGGATCCCTGATGGAGTACGGTTGTTAATCAAGATTTCCAACCCCCTTTCTGCCTCGGTGGTTGTCGTTGTGCTGCGAAGCTGCTCAAGGATGAGATGAACGTTAAGAGGTAGCATAATAAGCCGGGATAAATCATCAGGTTAGCGCATGGAATAGCCACGAAATGCAACTGATTCAAAGTTGCAAGAGTAGCTGATCTATGGCCTGAAATAGAATTTTTATGTCCTCCTGTTGATCGGTAGTTGGGCCATCATTCTCTAACATGGTTTCGAGAATGCGTTTCAGATTTAATAGTTTGAGACTATTAGCAAGGCTAGCATTTAGGATGGCTTTTGCAGCTTCCAGATGTCCGATCGCGCCTAAATCAAATGCGGCGGCCCAACGCAAATAGGGATTGGTATGGTTTAGATTTTGAATAATTCGTTCTAGGTATTGTGGCTGTTGAGTAATTTGATAGCAGTAACGAGCCGCTGCACATTGAATGCGCTCAGAGGGATCCTTTAGAAATAGCTTGACATCAGGCAATGCTGCCTGCACCTGCAACTGCCCTAAGGCTTCAATTAATGCTTCATAGGGCTGGGGATGGCCAGAACGTAGTAAATGCAGCAATGGGACAACCGCACGGTGATCACCGATCTCGGCTAAGGCTTGAATTACGGCTTCTCGAAACGGTAAATCCTGATCACAACTCAGGGCTTCCACGAGGGCCGACACAGCCTCAACTGATTTGAGTTGTCCCAAGGCACGAGCTGCCTGCCGTCGCAGGGGATACCCGCCCTGAACCGTACGGTATCTGTCATCCTGAAGTAAGGCACAGAGTACTGTCCAGGCCGATTGCACTTGGTGTTTTCCCAACCACCAGGCCGCATAATAGCGAAGCTGGTTATCGTCTCCCTGGAGAGCCGAGATCGCTGCCTCAGCCGAGAGAATCGGATTTACAGAGGTCGTTACAGTCATTAATCGTTCAAAACCATAAATGTAGGTAGAGAATTTGTGGGCGTACATAAATACGCCCACAAACCATGGCAGCACCCGCTGCAAAACTAGATGGGCCTGATGCTAACGATCTTGCCACCGCGCTGGTGAATTTCTTGATACCGAGCAGACAGTTGATCAAAGGGCACGCTATACAGCTTGCGACTCCGACGAACCGTAACCGAGGTCTTACCTCCCCCCTGAATAGTTTCTATGATAAACACTCGCTTGTCTCCCTTGGCAGGAGCCATTCCCACCCCAGTGAATGATTCCAGTGAGCTAAAGGATGAGCTTGGCGGTACAATGGCGTTGGACAAGTTCATGGCAACCTGCTGTCGTAAGCGGGCGTTTTTACCCCCCCCTTGAGCATTGTCACTGCTGCCATTTCCCCGATATAAGCGAAACAACCGATTGAACCCGACCTGTTTCATCCCAGGAATGGATTGAAAGCCTCGGTAGTAAGGCACAATAAAGTCGCCAAAGGCATTGTTGTATTCAGAGCTTTCAAAGTAGGATGAAATCTCTGCGGCATAGCCTTGAGAGGCATAGAGATCAACATGGTAGGCGATTTCTGATTGATCATAGGGCGCACGCCCTAACAGATGCTTATAGTTCAGCTCAATAAATCGAACCTGAGAATTGCGGTAGAAAAAACGTTCTTTATAGAATTCTGACTGGGCTAGGGCTTCAATGAACTGACGCACATTAATTTTGCCATTTCTCAGTAATGCCTCAGCACTGGGGAAGGCTTCGCTGAGGGCTAGACCTTCCCGTCCAAATACATGGGTATAGGCAGATCGGAAAACCTGTTGCAAGTCGTCCTCAGTCCAATTTTGGCGGAGTTCAACTTTTTCACCAATCACTTCGCCAATCCCTAATCGAGATTCAATTAAGCTCATGCTACTGCCTCCATATACAATCCAGATATTTAAAGAACGGAATTGGTGCAAAGAATTTTTTAGACCGGACGTAGAATTTTACCGGCGGGGAAAGTTAGGCAAATGGCTCAAAAGCAAATTCGAGACATTGTATGGCCAGCCTCCTCAGGTGCCTGCCGACAAAAATTGTCAGCCCTACGTCCCGGTGGAGTATAGGCATTACTAACCTTCCCCGCGCTGAAGTCTTAGCTCAATGCATTGATGGCATAGTTGAGATAGATGTTAGCTTCGCCACCCGCATCGCCTGACAAACCATGATTGTCCCGCACAAATTCTAGGGCAGCAACATACCAGCTCGGCGATAGGCCGAGGGCGGCATTAAACTCCTTCACACCCGCGATCACATATTCGTCTAATGGCCCAGTGCCACCGACTACACAGCAATAGCTGATAGTCCGAAGATAATGGCTGATGTCACGCACACACTTAGACTTGCCTTCGGGAGTAGAGGCGTACTGGGAACCCTCCATTTGAGTGGTGTACGGGAACTTTTGGTAAACATGGTTTGCGGCAGCTTCAGCCCACGCTTGACCATTTTGGTTGAAGGCTTTAGCCGCGTCTAGACCAGCACGGGCACGGTTAAACCGACCAAAAATTGCCTGCATCTCGGTATTGCTCAAGTAAGCACCGCGAGAATCAGCCGCAGAGATTGCCTCAGTTAAAGGGGTTTTCATCGTAAATAGGTCTCCTTAAAATGCAAAACAATGGCAAAAGCACAATTCAAAATCACTGGCATTAAGCAACAGATGCAGCGGCTCGGTCAAAGTAACCAGCTAGTTCTGCCATCAGAGAACTGCAATCGCCCTGGGTAATGCCATTTGGGTCGTTGGCGATAGAAAGAGCTGCATCCTTCATTTTCCCAATGCCGGAAGCAACGGTTGCACCCGGTGTTCCTAGGGCTTGGTAGGTTTCCCGTAAGCCATTCAGGCAGCGATCGTCCATCACACTGGCATCACCAGCCAGCATCGAATAGGTGACATAACGCAGAATAAACCCTAAATCACGCAGACAGGCGGCCTGATTGCGATGGTGAAAGCAAGCCCCACCAGGACCAAAGACTTGGGGTTGATCCGCAACCAAAGCCCGGTAGGCATTAGATGTAATGGCCGCAGCGCTGCTGTTTAGACGGTTGACCACATCCAATCGCTTGTTGCTGTCCGCGACCATTGCAGATAAAGCGTTCACTTGGGCCTCGCTCAGGTATGCACCCTGGCGATCAGCTTGTTCAACAACTCTGGAAAAAGCATCCAACATAGTGTGAATTCTCCTAATTTTTCTAGGGTCTGTGCAAGAAGGCGTCGCCCTCAATCCACTTGAGTTAGGAGCTTACGGCGTGAACGGTAAGGAAATCGGTACAGAAGTTGTAAAGAAATCGGAAAGATCAGGAAAACTGTGATTATCGTTACATTGCGCAACAAATATGTAAGATGTGTCCTCGTTTGGCTTTCGCCTTGATCCGAATGGGAAATGATTTTATTGCGCCCTTTCTAAGGGTTGACTCGCCTATCCTCTTAATCTTTCTTAAGAATAGGGATGCCCCCTTTGCCTCTATGCTGAGGCTGGGTTAAGTTCGTCATCTATCCAAATGAGGATTCTTGTAGTTGAAGATGATATTCCCCTGGCAGAAACCCTGGCAGAGGCCATGACTGATCAGCTGTATGTTGTTGACTTGGCAGAGGATGGTGAGCAAGGCTGGGATTGTGTCAAAGCCTTTGACTACGATCTGATGTTGCTGGACGTGATGTTGCCGGAAATAGACGGGATTGCCCTGTGTCAACGACTGCGATCGCACGGCTACCAAATGCCAGTGTTGATGATTACAGCACGAGACACCATTAGCGACAAAATTACTGGATTAGACGCTGGAGCGGATGATTACATTGTCAAGCCGATTGCTTTAGGAGAGTTGTTCGCCCGCATTCGTGCCCTGCTCCGAAGAGGTAGTAATGTGGCTACCCCTATCCTGAAGTGGGGAGGCTTGCAATTGAACCCCAGCACTTTTGAAGTAAGTTATCATCACAATTCTCTCCGGCTGACACCGAAGGAGTTTAGTTTGCTGGAATTGCTACTACGAAATAATCGCCGAGTTCTTAGCCGTAGCGTCATTATTGAACATCTCTGGAAAACTGAATCCTCTCCAGAGGAACATGCAGTAAAAGTTCACATCAGAAGCTTAAGGCAAAAACTCAAAGCTACTGGTGCAGATGATGATTTTATTGAAACGGTTCATGGCATTGGCTATCGCCTTAAGTCTCTTTAAGTTACACCGATTTAATCGGGGATTACGGAGTACACTGACCCGATGTAGAACCAGCTAACGGTTTGCTTGAGCGGCTGTAAATAACCTCAAACTCAGTACCAAGATCTTTCGGCAGTCCGCTCCAAGCGAATTGTTAGGCATACGGTGACTATACTGATTCTTTTGCAATTAGAACTGGTGTTAGATGCTCAGGGATATTTTGCAACCTAATTTGTACACATCCAAATTTATGTGCTTCTTCAACTGTACGCCCTGCTCCTAATGCTTGATAAAACCCGACTGCAAAAGCAATAGCGGCTTTATCGCCAATTGATTGATGCATTCCAATTACATGCTTGATGTACTTTCCAATCGCTTTTGCTTGATTTTCTGAGTAACAAGCGTTTAAAAGGACACAATCTACTTGATTGGCAAATTGTTCAAACAAAGCTGCTAATGCCTCAGGTTGTACAAGATGGACTTGCCCTAATTGATTTTCAAAACATAACGATCCTGTAGATTCACCATGTCCAGAAAAATGGACGATTTTAGGTTGTATATCTAATAAGGCTTGACTGATATCTGTTGGACGAACTGATAGTTGGGGTAATTCAAGCTTGAATCGCTCCCGTAGCTTAGCTAGCTTAAGTTTTTCTTGAATCTCCCTAAACTCTTCACCTAAGCGTAAACGTGAAGCATTAGTGGGATCTGCCGCAACAAACAAAATAGTTGTAATCGTAAAATCCTCTATTGCAGGTTCATGTGTTGACTGAACCAAAACATTCTTATAACCGATTTGGTTATTAGATCCAGAAAAGTTCGATCCGCTAATATTAATGCTCATTATTATTTTCCTCGTCTATATTACTATCTTGCTTTGATAATTTTTGAATCCTATTTGAACAGGAGCCGTAAAACGAGAATCAGATATTCTGATATTTTGACCTAACAATCCCATTCCAGAAAGAGCTGCATTAATGCTAGGTGCGATAATAAGTTGAATAAAAAATTTACCCATTTGATTTACAAGTCTCTGCTGTTTTAATTCTCTATCAAGCTCTCTAATTATTCCTTTTAATTGTGCATTTTCAGCCATGAGGCGAAAATTTTTTGTCTTTAAAACTTCCAAAAGAAAATTTGTTAGGCATTCTCGCTCATCTTTATCAATTAACAAATCACGTGCGCTGCTGATTAGCGATTCTGTACTATCTAGATCGTCGAAAATATAGGCAATACCAGCTAAACCACACAGACCGAAATAAAGACGTACTGTATCATTGCAAAACTTCGCAATCTCAATTGTTTTTGCAAAATTCTCTGCGGCTGCTTCATATAAAGGGAAAGAAGTCTCTCTATCAGATTGAGTATCTCCCCAAATCCGTAGGACGTTGCCAGTGTCAAGTGATAGTGAAGCACGTATTTCTGCCGGAAAAATATTTGATGAATTAATGCCATTGAGTGCATTACAAAGGTAAGAGTATGCGTGAGCGAAGTCTCCATTACGAAGTGAATAATTGCCACCATATCCTAAAGCTAAATTTTGTTCTACAAACCTTTCTTCAATAACAGAAAAGAAATAAGTTGTGCAAACTTTCTGAAACGCTCCATAGTAATCATTATCTCCTGCATCAGCAGAAGAAGCCGCTAGAATTGATGGCAAGTCTTCTGCTTTAGGTCGCGTAACAAAGTACTTACGGGTTTGAGACAACAAAACGTTCAGTATATCTTCAATCCGTTTAACACGTAACTGCGTCATCTCAATACCAAAATAGATTCTAGCCACATCTGCATCTAGGCTGTCATCGTCGCGCACATTAACTGTCAATAAAGGAAGGTTTTCCTGTTGATCTAAAGATTCTCGCAAGTTTTTAATACCTTCCAATAGTAGTTGACCAGGTTCAGGGATCTTTGTGCCCATGACCTGATCAAAAACGTTCCTATCATATGTTTTCGTAGTGAGATCAATAACACTACTTCCTAATTCAACTTGTATCAAGCCTTTATCTTCTTGCCACATAATTTCAAAACCCTTCTCGATAAGGGTATTTAAGCTAATCATCATTTATTTTTTCAAGAGCACTCCTTGCTAGGCATGGAGTTAGCTTGCAATCCTGCAACTTGAATGTCAATCAGCTTATTCTTTAGCTTATTACTCTCCTAAGAGCAGCGGACGCACATTTCATAATAAGCATAAATACTTAAAAGAATGAAAGAAATCCATACTGTTTGAAAGAGTATGCCTAACGCGCCGATGAGCGGCGGAGGAGCGCGCAGCGCGGGGGAGTCCGCTCCATTGGCTGGTTAGGCGTCTCTCTGGAATGACGTAGCGTTCTTTGCATTTTCCCTTCGAGCCCTTCCCTTTCCAATTTTCCCGGTCTTACCTATTCTCTCGGTGCCGCAACCACGCCAGAACATCGACCGCATTTCGGTCGGGTGGAAAAACAGGATAGAAGACTTTCTGAATGGTTCCATGTTCAGCAATCAGCGTCAGCCTCTTGAACAGTTCCATTCCCGCAGCAGTAAATGTGGGCAAACTGAGTTCGGCCTTTAAGGCCAATGAACTGTCGCTCAGCAATTCGAAAGGCAGATGCAGACGGTCGCGAGCCTCTATCTGATAGTCCGTAGCCTGGGTACTTAATCCGTAGACCCCGGTATTCAGTGCTTTCAGTTCATCGTGATGATCACGGAAGCTGCACGATTGGGGCGTACATCCTCGAGCGCCAGGTATCTCATCCCAACCCTCGGGCAAGGCTGCTCCAGGGCGTCCAGTCATTGGGTACACGTAGATGACCCAGCGACCACTAAGTGCGGACAAATTGACTTGGTCTCCGTTCGTTGCTGTGAATACAACGGCAGGAAGCTTTTCTCCTTCGAGATGTGCAGCGGCTCCATCGTCGATCGGGGCTGGCAGATTTTCCGGCAGGTCGGATAGGTTTGTGTTCATACAGCTTCTTCTTTGAATAGAGACGCCTAACTTGTAATTGATCGGCACTGCCTCCTTCAATGCAGTCTAATCCACCTCAGCAGGGGTGTTATCGATCATTCGTGCGGGATAACACCCCTCGGGAGAGAAATAGCCCGCAGCCATGCCGT
>Ga0081528_100451_pt1 | contig 20798 bp, 20 predicted proteins | sample HotLakmasection4_FD_71011 | JGI IMG/M metagenome (GOLD analysis project Ga0081528, IMG submission 71011) | Hypersaline microbial mat communities from Hot Lake, Washington, USA - Section #4 (SPADES assembly) (version 2) | ecosystem: Environmental > Aquatic > Non-marine Saline and Alkaline >...
AGGTCACGCGATAATCTCCACGTTCATCAAATGCCATGATCTGCATTATCATCAAGAACTTGTGAAAATGGCCGCATAAAACATACACGCTTTTTTATATCATCTTCCTTCGGAAGACTCTAAAGAGTTCTAGGCCACCTGATATTCTTGCCCGAGGTGTAGTGACAACGCCGACTCTTCCCCAAAAATCATACTATCATGTCGTTGATGGACGAAATGGTGTTATTGCCAAAAGTGATACAAAGAGATTCGAGCAAATGGATACCTTCCTCAGAAAGAGAGATTGGGAAAATGGGGATAAAAGCGAAGGGGAAAAAATAGGGACAGAGAAATAGAGGCTACTTCTTCTCTTGTATGCTCTTTTCTCGCTACGCGGTATGTCACACCGAACATTCGACGTGTCGCCATCTGAATGTTCTTGGCGATCTTCGCGGCTTGTAAGTATATCCCGGCGTTGTCTTCTGATGTTTCGACCTCTTCCGAAAATGGGTCATTCAACTCGTCGGAGCAAGAGATCGAAACATACTCTCAGCTGGTATAAACTGAGGGACCAGGGGCCGCAGAATCTTTGGCCTAAGATCCTGCGGGGCCTCGGATGAGATCAATTTGCGTCTTGAACCTGCAGGCGCAGAGTTCATCGCCAAGCAGAGGTCCTCCGAGGCAACTCCGGTTATATCTCAAACAGTTGACAGAGCCTGCGGCAAGCCGTTGAGCTCATTGCTACAAGATGGAGACATACCATGAACACCCTGATCGCGATTGATGTTAGTAAAGACACGCTGCAGATTCAAACAAAAACGTAAGGCTGGGCGGTTGGCAACAATGCCAGCGGCCTGGCCGACCTTCTCAATCAAATCAGCGGAGTGCCAAACCCCTTCGTTGTTTTTGAAGCTACGGGCGGATACGAAAGAACCCTCCTCAACACCATGCAGGAGAATTCTGTGTCCATGTGCCGGATCAATCCGCGCCGAGTTCGGGCCTTTGCACAAAATGAAGGTATTAAGGCCAAGACGGATCCTATCGATGCAAAAATGATCCTTAACTTTTCCATTGAGAAGGACTTGCGCCCTATGGTACCGATAGGAAAAGAGTTTCGCCAATTGCAGGCTCTTCTCGATCGCCGAGGCCATCTCACCGAGAGGATTGATAGGGACACAGAAATAATGTCTGTTTCAGAATGAAGATGTTACAACAGAATTCATTAGCATTCGGATTGAAATGAATGTTCATAATCCCACAAATTCAAAAACAATCAGGCTGAAACCCAAAACCGTATATTCTATATCCCTCAGCCGTCTCAAAAAAACAGCGGGCTACCCGGCCCGCTGATTTTTTCTTTACCCGGCGATGACGTATGATACCAGTATCCCAACGATTACGGTTTATGCTCTTGGACGCGACGGAGCGCGTCCCTCCAGTATGTAGCCCGGAGAATAATGCGACGAGCTGATCCCATAGTTGAATCAACGACTTCAAGGCGTGTATGGCCTGATCTGTTGGCATTTACGATCGGACTGGGTGCCGCGTGGCTTCTGGCGTGGGAAACCGGGGATTTGATTTGGGGCTTGTGGCTATCGAGCCTACTGACTGGATACATGACGTTTTTCGTGTTGGTTGGATCCGGTTTCTTTCTCGTATACATCATGCTAACCGATCCTTTGTTTCCGCCGGACAAGCGCGTGCCTGTTCTCGTTGGCTCGGTGATCGGCGCATTATTTTTTCTGTCGTTTTTTAGTGTTCATTTTGGCATGTTTCATCTCGGCCATGCCGTTTTCCTTCAGAACTTCTTTCCGCTGGAAAGCCTTCCTGAGCAAGCATCCCCACAACAAAACTTTTCCCCGCTGTCGCTGATCCGACTGGCTTGGTTTCTGATTCCTCTCTACGGTTATTTCCTTGTGGCCGCTATTATTTCGGAACGCAAACGATTGTTCGTTGACCCTTTGGCATTTGTGCGCCATTTGCGCAAAACGCGAAGCCATCACGAGATCGCGGATATCCGGAACATCAAAGATGCCCACTTATTCAAAGACGCTCTCATCGGTCCGTACCGCAATGTGATCCGTATGCATCTTTTGATTTTTGTGTTTGCAGGCGTGCATTTTCTGGAAATCGAGTCGTTCCTGCTTTTTGCGCTGGTGTATGCCGTATATTTTTTCCCGTGGCATATGCTGAAAAAAGACGGGACCAAACCGTCAGTTTAGTTCATCGCGTTTGTAACCTTAACGTCGTTTACTCCCACGAAGGAACGCTAGCGGCACGGCATATATATCGCGGGTCAGGGCCAGCACATCTTTTCCACCGTACAGGACGATTCCCCTGTTGAAACGCTTACCTAAAGCATCCTGACATTCCTTAAGGCCCTTGAGGTCGCGCAGATCCACACGAATACCCCGCTTCACTTCTATAGCGGTAACTTTTCCTTTATGCTCCAAAAGAAAATCCACTTCGCCACCGCCGTGTGTTCTCCAGAAATAAAGCGCCGACAATCCTTCCACATCCAGTCGTTTCCGTATCTCATTTGCCACCCAGGTTTCCAATAACGCGCCGTCCATTCCCGCATCCACGACTTCCGGCCAAGAAGCGAATCCAAGCATGGCGGCAACCATACCGGTATCGGACCAATACGCCTTGGGCGTCTTCACCAGACGTTTTCCGATATTGGCGGAAAACGGTTCGGCATTAAATTGCTGATAGGTCCAGGTAAGCCAGTCCAGATATCGCTTTAGCGTGGGCTGGGGCAACCCTAGATCTCGCGCCAGTGCGGATCCATTCAGCAATTGTCCCGTACGCGTGGCCATCAGGCGAATCAGGCGCCGGTAGGCGTCAGGGTGCTCGATACGTGTAATGTCCAGCACGTCTCGTTGCAAGTACGTACTCATGTAACTTTCAAACCACAGTTTTCGCATGGCAGGCTTCTCGATCACGGAGGGTTCGGGATATCCGCCGCGAATAATAGCGCTTTCCAGCCAGTCATTCATGCCCTCGCCTCTGGATGGGGTGTTTATGCATTGCGCAATCGCTTCAGGTTTCCACGCTGCGCCACATAACAAGTCCAAATCAAAAGGTTCCCGCGATTCGCGCTCCGCGTAAGAAAAAGGCCACAAATGAAGCAACGCCACACGCCCTGCCAGTGTTTCACCAATAGCGGGCAGCGACAACCATAACGCAGAACCCGTAATCAGATATTGACCGGGCCGTTTCGATGCATCCACCCGCCGCTTGATGGCCCTGAAGAGATCGGGAACATGCTGAATTTCATCTATGGCTGCCGAAGGCCCCAAGGCTTCCAGCCAAGCATCGGCATCCGCCGACGCCATCGCACGAAGCGAAGCATCCTCCAGCGAGGCATAGCCCATACCACGCTCTTTTGCCACTTCACGAACAAGCGTCGTCTTCCCTGCCTGCCGGGGACCCGTTACGCTTACCACGCGAAAACACGCCAGGGACTCCCGCACCACGTTTTGGAGATTTCGATATTTATTCACGACGTGTTATAATATACAACACTCGCGTGAGGACAAGTTGAAAAAAACAATGACCAAACCGTCAGTTTAGTTCATCGCGCTCGGGTTTCGGGTCACGCTCAAGCAATGCGGTAACCGCGTCTTTTGGATTTTTACCTTCGTGGACCACTGCGTTTACTTCTTCGGTGATAGGCAATTCAACGTTCACTTCCCCGGCCAGCGCCAGCGCGTTGGCGCAATTCCATACGCCTTCAGCGACTTGTTCCATGCTGTTTAAAATATCCTGTAGCGTTTCGCCTTTACCCAGTCGTTCCCCAACGCCGCGATTACGACTCAACCGGCTGGTGCAGGTCACAATTAAATCCCCGATGCCGCTTAATCCGCTGAACGTAGCGGGGTTCGCGCCTAACGCTTCGCCGAGTCGCTTTAATTCGGTCAATCCTCGCGTCATCAGCGCGGCTTTGCTGTTATCGCCATACCCAATGCCGTCACACACGCCCGCCGCGATCGCGATCACATTTTTTAACGCGCCGCCCAATTCCACGCCAATAACGTCATCGCTGGTATACACCCGGAACAACGCATTATTGAATAGCGCTTGAATATGCGCCGCCGTATCCATATCGGCACAGGCCACAACCACTGCTGTCGGCGCGCCGCGCGCGACTTCCTCGGCATGACTCGGGCCTGATAATGCCGCCACGTGCGGGGAGGGCCACAAGGACTGTGCGGTAACCGACATGCGTTGGTTTGTTTCTTTATCAAGCCCTTTCGTCACACTAACCACCCACGCCGATGCAGGAACATACGGCTTAAAAGACTCCACCACGGAACGGTAGAATTTAGACGGCACCGCAATGACAATCATATCCGCATCGCATACGGCTTGTTCACGGTCCGCGGTCCAGCGTAATTCCGAAGGCAACGAGACGCCCGGAAGATATTTTTTGTTTTCGGCCTTTGCCTTCACTTCAGCTACGTGCTCGGCAAAAGCTCCCCAGACCGTCACATCATGGCCATTACGCTGCAACACAAGCGACAACGCGGTGCCCCAACCTCCATCCCCGATCACGGCTATTTTTTTCATGAGGATTCTCCTTTGTTTTTTTTCCGTTCGAACCGGTTTTCGGTACCGTTCGACAACCGCTCAATATTGGAACGATGCCGCCATACCGCTAATATCCCCAGCAACGTCAACACCACAGGCAACACCGGCCCATGTGCTTCCGCGCGCAGCCATCCCGCTGCCGGGATCGCCACCGCCGCCGCGATGGAAGCCAGCGACACATAACGCGAAACAAAAAAAACCGCGAACCACACGCCTGCTCCGATCAGCGCTTCCACGGGCGCCACCCCCAGCAATACACCCGCGCTGGTGGCCACCCCTTTGCCTCCTTTGAATCCGAGATAAACCGGCCAGTTATGCCCCGCGATAGCCATACATCCAAACAACAGACCGATAGACCATCCCGGGTCCGCGCACCACAACGGAAACACCCATGCGGGAACAAACCCTTTTAATGCATCCAGCACAAACGTAGCCACGCCCCAAGGCTTGCCAATGGAACGAAATACATTGGTTGCGCCGATATTCCCACTGCCCACGCTCCGTATATCCACGCCTTTGGCGCGAGCAACAAGCAAGCCCACCGGGATCGCGCCCAGCAAATAGGCTATGATTGCTCCTACCAGAAGTTGTATGGATTCATTCACACCGCCACCATAACGCACGCGCACGAAAATGTAAACGCACTCGCTTTGCGCGCGCAATCCTCTATAGTGAACGCCATGGAAACAGCATATAAAAACAGGCACGCGCGCTGGCCGTGGGCGCTGGCTAGCGCGACTGCATGTATCGGCGCGCTATTAACGCTAAGCGGATGGCAACATCTACGTTCCGCGGAAAAGCAATCCATGGAGCAGGCTTTTTATACCGAAGCCGAAAATGCGCGCGCCGCGGTGGAACAGGAAATCGCTTTATTTCTTTCCGTGCTGGATTCCGTGCGCGCGTTGCACACGCTTTCAGAGCAAATCAGCGCGGACGATTTTGAAGAATTTGTCGGCAAAGGCATGGTGCATCAGCGGGCCATTCTCGGATCATTCGGATTTGCGCAGCGCATTAGCCACGATGTGCGCATCCTTCTGGAAACGTCGTATCAGCAAGATGCGTCCACAGGATACCCCTTGCTGGAATACAACGAAGCAGGCTTGTTTCGCCCCGCTTCCACGCGACCGGATTATTTTCCGCTTACGTGGCGAAGCGATCCGTCTGTAATGGGTATTCCGATCGGCTACGACTTTGCCTCGTCCCCGCAAGGCCGCGATGCGGTGGAACGTATGTTACACCGCGGCCGCATCACGCTTGCGCAATCAGGCAAAACCGGCGCTCCGGATTACCATGTGTTTGCGCCTATTGTATACCGGCCGGCTGACGAGCCGGCTGCCGCGCCACGCGGAGGCGTGCTGGTGGGCTTTGCGGTGGCGCCGTTCAACGCCGCGCGCATTGTGGAACGCGCGCGCTCCGGGCGGTTCCCTACGGATTGGGATGTGACATTTGTACCGCTCGATCATTCCGCTTCGCTTCCTCAACCCGCGCACCATCTCCAGTATGAATCCATGATTACAGTCGCGGACACGCCGTGGTTATTCCGTTGCTTCCCCGATGATTTATCCACGCTACGCGCGCCGTCGAACCGGGCCGCCATGGCGTTGTGGGGTGGTGGGTTGATTACAGCGCTGGTAACCAGCCAATTGCTTTTGCTTGCCAGCCGCTCGCGGCGGATTGAAGAAATTGTACAAACCCGCACGGCGCAGTTACAGGATGCCAACGACGAGTTAGAAAAAGAAATCCATGAGCGAGTGCGCCTGGAACATGCGCTCGAAGAAGCAGGCCTGCGGGAACGGCAGAATCTAGGACGCGATTTACATGATTCCCTTGGCCAGAAATTAACAGGCGCCGTTTTTCTAAGCCGGTCATTGCTGGATTATTTTAGTCGCACTCCCGACGAAACCGAAGCAACGCATGCGCGCAAATTAAACGAAACATTAAAAGAAGCCGTCGGACACGTACGGGGACTTGCGCGAGGTCTTGCCCCGCTGGCGTTACACGAAGACAATCTTCACGAAGCGCTTGATCAGATGACGCGCGACATGGCCACGGTATACGGCATTCCCTGTGCGTATAGCCAGGAAACCGATCCTTCCGCCTGGCCCAAGGCCTGGCGCGAACAGATGTACCTGATCGCCCAGGAAGCCGTGAACAATGCCATGCGCCATGCGCGCCCTTCGCATGTGGATGTGCTGCTTATCGAAGATGAACAAGGGCAGGAACTGGTCGTTGCCGACGATGGCTGCGGTTTGCCGGCCCGCGACTCATCCCGCCGCGAAGGATTGGGTTTACGGATTATGCGGCATCGCGCACAGACCATCGGCGCGACGTTTGAAATCGAATCCGGCCCGGAGCAAGGAACACGCATTATCTGCCGATTAAACCAGTCATGATGCTTTTCGATTGTTTGGCGCGGACCACCTTAGTATACACCTAAATGATGTCCCGGGTACTCCATCATGATGATCCAGTTGAAACCGCGTCCATACGCACGCGCTTATTGCTGCTGTTTTGCACGCTGTCTCTCGTCGTCAATAGCTTGTACGCTTTTGCGCTATGGACCCAGGGCGAACACCTTGCCCTCGGCATCGCGACAGGCACCCTGTTTATTCTGATCGGCCTTTTTATCCACACATGGAAACGAGGATGGCGCCGGTGGGCGGCGGTGGTGTATTTAGTTTCCGCGGTCTTGAAATTGATTCTGCATTTATTTGTGCAAGGGGAAATGTTGGCAGCCATCATGATCTGGATTCCTTTTATTCCCATGCTGGCCATGTTGCTTCTTGACCGCAAAGACGGCGTACTCCTAACCCTGCTTTCCGCGCTGGGCATTTCCTTTGCAACGGTGTGGGAAGGCGTAACCGGAGAGGCCGGGACACTGGGTGACGTGCTTAGCGAGGAAGTGACTACTCTTTTCTCCATCCTTATCGCGAGCCTTGCCACACTTGGTGTTATCCTAGTGTACGTGCGCGTGCGCGATATATATGCGGACCGTCAACAACGCGAGCGCGAAGCCAAGGAAGTGCTGCTTCGTATTTTGTCCCACGACGTGGCGAATCAATTAATGGCTATTCAAATGAGCGCGGCAATGAGCCGCGAAAATTCTGAAAAAGTTCATGACTCTCTCAAGGTCATACAAGACGCTTCCGATCGTATGGCGGACATGCTGGGAGCGGTCCGCACGATGTCCGCGCTGGAGGATGGCAAACTCAAACTCACGTTGTCACCTGTCCCCATAAGCGACGCGCTTGAAGATGCCGTTAAACCGTTTGCCGCGCGCGCAAAGCAAAAAAACATCACCCTGCGTGTTGTGCCCCCCGCCGCGTCCGGGGATCACCCGTTGACGGCGTGGTGCGACCGCAAAACACTTGTATATAATGTGCTGGCCAACTTATTAAGCAACGCCATCAAATTTACACCGCAAGGCGGCATCATCCGCGTGGAAGCGCGCCAAGTGGATTCGGAAGTGCATGTAAGCGTGTGCGACAACGGCGTGGGCGTACCCGGAGCATTATTGCCGCACATCTTCGACACATGGCGTCCAACCAGTCGCACAGGCACGCAAAATGAAGCGGGCACCGGATTCGGTTTGCCACTTGTGCGCACGCTGGTCGAACGGTATGGCGGCACGATCGAGGTGAAATCCGATACAGGCCCGGATCATCCCGGCACGACGTTTACGATCCGGTTGCGAGCGGCAGAACCATAAGGAACCACCGGCTCACCCTCCTAGGACGCGTCGGAGCGCGTCTCTCCAGAACCGGCTCTTACGCCAATACCGCTTTCATGTATTCCCGGCGCATGATCGCAATATTATCTATCGAAATGCTTTTCGGGCATGCGGCTTCGCACTCCGCGTGATTGGAGCAATTTCCAAAGCCTTCTTTGTCCATTTGCTCCACCATGCGCGTCGCGCGCTCTTTACGCTCCGCGACGCCTTGAGGCAACAAGGAAAATTGGGCAATTTTTGCGCTGACAAACAACGACGCGGACGCATTGGGACACGCGGCCACGCATGCGCCACAGCCTATACACGCGGCAGAATCCATGGCGCGCTCCGCAATGTTTTTGGGAATCGGCATGGCATTGGCATCCGGCGCAGAACCCGTGTTGACGGAAATATAGCCGCCTGCGGATATGATGCGATCAAACGCGCCACGATCCACAACCAAATCCTTGATTACGGGAAATCCTTGAGCGCGGAATGGCTCGACAATGATGGTTTCGCCTTCACGGAAATTACGCATGCGTAATTCACACGTTGTGCACGCGCGTTTGGGGCCGTGCGCCAAGCCATTGACCACCAGCCCGCACATGCCGCAAATGCCTTCCCGGCAGTCGCTGTCAAATTCCACCGGGCTTTCGCCCCGCTTCAGGAGCTGCTCGTTCATGAGATCCAGCATTTCGAGAAACGACATTTCCGGGATCACATCCTCCACCGTGTACGTCTCGAAGCGTCCGGTGTCGTTCCTGTTTTTCTGCCGCCATACTTTAACTTGAACATTCATTACTTGTAGCTCCGCTGCGTCAGTTTCACGTTTTCAAATTCCAACGACTCGATGTGGCGTTCGGGCGTTGTATCATTTCCTTTATGCTGCCATGCCGCCACATGACAGAAATTTTCATCGTCGCGAGCGGCTTCGCCGTCCGGCGTCTGGTATTCCTCCCGGAAATGACCGCCGCAGGACTCCGCGCGTTCCAGTGCGTCTCTTGCCATCAATTCGCCGAGTTCCAGGAAGTCCGCCACGCGCCCCGCAAACTCCAGACTTTTATTGAAGTCCATATCGGAACCGCCGACTTTGACGTTTTTCCAATAATCCGCGCGCAGCGCTTGTATATCGGATATCGCTTCGTTTAATCCGGATTCGTTACGGGCCATGCCTACTTTTTCCCACATGATACGACCCAATTCCCAGTGGTAATCGCGCACGGTTTTAGAGCCGTTCATGCCGGCTAACTGCTTGGACTGCTCGTGCACATCTTTTACGCTTGCCGTAAACGCATCGTGATCCGCGGTAAGCCCGTCCGGCCTGTACGTCGCCAGATAATCGCTAATGGTGGATGGAAGCACAAAATAGCCGTCGGCTAATCCTTGCATTAACGCGCTTGCCCCCAGGCGGTTGGCGCCATGATCGGAGAAATTCGCTTCGCCCAGCGCGTATAATCCCGGAATCGTGGTCATCAGATTATAATCCACCCACAACCCGCCCATGGTATAATGCGGGGCAGGATAAATGCGCATGGGCTGCTTGTACGGATTTTCGTCGGTAATCTCGTGGTACATCGCAAACAAATTACCGTACCGCTCGCGGATCACGTTTTCCCCAAGCCGCTGGATCGCTTCGGCAAAATCGAGGTATACGGAAAATCCGGTTGGGCCTACGCCGTATCCGGCATCGCACGCTTCCTTGGCCGCGCGCGAAGAAATATCGCGCGGCGCCAAATTACCAAACGCGGGATATTTCCTTTCCAGAAAATAATCGCGTTCGTCTTCCGGGATGTCTTGCGGCGGACGTGTGTCTGCTTTCTTTTTGGGCACCCACACACGACCATCGTTACGCAAGCTTTCGCTCATCAGCGTCAATTTAGATTGGCTATCGCCCGCTTGCGGCAAACATGTCGGATGGATTTGCGTGAAACACGGATTCGCAAACAACGCCCCTTTTTTGTAGCAGCGCCATGCCGCGGTTGCGTTGCAATTGACGGCATTGGTCGAAAGGAAAAAAACCGTGGAATAACCGCCGGTAGCCAGGCACACGGCATCCGCGGCGTATTTCTCTATTTCACCGGTAACGAGGTTACGGCAGACAATGCCGCGCGCACGGCCGTCCACTAAAACCACGTCGAGCATTTCGCGCCGCGTAAATAATTTTACGCGGCCCGCATCCACTTGCCGCATCAAACCGGTATAACATCCCAGCAGCAATTGCTGTCCTGTTTGTCCCCGCGCGTAAAACGTGCGCGATACCTGCGCGCCGCCGAACGAACGGTTGGCCAACGTGCCGCCGTACTCGCGCGCGAAAGGCACGCCCGCCGCCACGCATTGATCAATAATATTCGCGCTTAACTCCGCGAGGCGGTACACATTGGCTTCGCGCGCCCGGTAGTCGCCGCCTTTTACGGTGTCATAAAAAAGACGCCATGTGCTGTCGCCGTCGTTTTGATAATTTTTGGCGGCATTAATACCGCCTTGCGCCGCGACACTGTGCGCGCGACGGGGCGTATCTTGAATGCAAAAATTCAACACATTGTACCCCAACTCGCCGAGCGTCGCAGCCGCCGCGCCGCCCGCCAGACCGGTGCCTACTACGATAACCGTGTATTTTCGTTTGTTCGCGGGGTTGACCAGTTTAATGGAAGCTTTGTGGTTGGACCACTTTTGTTGTATCGGCCCGTCAGGAATTTTGTCGTCTAATATCGGACTACGCGCAATCACAGTTCACCTCCCATTCCCCGCGGGGGGATATCACCAAAAAAGAAAAAATACAGGGGAAGCAGCAGGAAACCTCCCGCCAACAACACCGCAAAAATCAACCCAACCGTGTAGATCAGCGGGGACCAACGCGGCTTCATCGCGCCTAACGACTGCAACGCGCTCCAGAATCCGTGGCGCAAATGCATGCCCAGCAGCAACATCACCCCCGTATACCCGAAAGCCACCACCGGGTTTTTGAACGCCTCAACCACGACCGTGTACAAGTCCTTCACTTCCTTATCGCCTACCACGGTATGCGGATGCGGCGTGCCCGCATTGAATTTAAACATCCAGATATGCACCGGGATAAAAACAAATAAAATGATGCCGGTGATAATCATGGAGCGGGACGCCACCGTCATTTTGCTCGGGCCGCCTTTGGTGCCGGTCACGGCATACCCGCTCGACCGCGCGCGTTTTTTGCTAAGATGAACCTGAATCGCCGCGACGACATGAAAAAGGAATATCGCCAGCAGACCCGCTTCCGCCAGATACAGCAACACGCCCATGCTTTCCAGTTTGTGCGCGTATTGATTAAACATCGCCCCGCCGTCGGGAACGAACATAGTCAAATTGCCCGCCAAATGCACGACCAGGAACAGCATCAGGAAAATACCCGACACCGCCATGATCACTTTTTTCCCGATCGTGGAGGACCACCACGCTTGTACACTCATAAAAACGCCACTTTCTTGCTTTCGTTTTTTATACTATCCGCGCTTTTGAACGATTATCAATCCAGATTCGGTTCCGTGGATTTCTGGACCAACACCGTAAATTCATCTTCGGTCATGATGCCTTTTTCAATCACCAATTCCCGAGCCGTTTTTTTCGTCCGCAGCGACTCTTTAACCAATTCGGCCACTTTGTCGTAGCCTAGTTTGGGATTCAGCACGGTGCCTAAACCGCCGCTGGTTTCAAAATAACGATAACACCGCTCGCGGTCCACTTGAATGCCGACAATGCATTTTTCGGTCAGCATGACACAGACGCGCTCTATGATTTTTAACGAACGGATCAGGTTATAGCCGGTCACCGGCATGTGGGTGTTTAATTCCAATTGACCTGCGCCTGCCGCCATTTGGACGGCGTGATCATTGCCCATAACCTGCATGCACGCCATATTGGACGCTTCGCAAATGCTTGGATTGATTTTGCCGGGCATAATAGACGAACCCGGCTCGACGGCGGGAAGCAGCACTTCGGCAATCCCGGTATTGGGGCCCGAAACCAGCAAACGCAGATCGTTGCATAGCTTGCCGATATCCATCGCCGTCAGGCGGAGCGTCGCGGACATATCCGCCATATCGGTCAGGTACTGCGTGATTTCAATCCCGTTTTCTGCGTGCCGGTACGTTTTACCGGTGATCTCGCTTAAGGCTTTGGCTATGGCGGGGCGAAACGCTTTCTTTGTGTTTACTCCCGTGCCAATGGCGTTTCCGCCCGCGCCGATTTCCAGCAAACGATCGCGCGCCGCTTCAATACGGCAAACATCTTTCTCCAACGCATGCGCCCAGGCCGCAAACGCCTGCCCCATGGTCTCGGGGACCGCGTCTTGCAAGTGCGTGCGTCCGCTGCGGATCACGTCGGCAAATTCTTCCGACTTCGCTTGCAAGGCTTTGATCAACTGCGTCAACGCCGCCACTACATTATCTGTCAACGTCACCGCGGCTACCCGGATCCCGGACGGGAAAATGTTGTTGGTGGACTGCCCTTTGTTTACGTCGTCGTTCGGATGCACCAACTGACGATCGCCCGGCTTGCCGCCCAGCTCCACACACGCGAGATTGCCGATAACTTCGTTTACATTCATATTGGAGGATGTGCCCGAGCCGGCTTGAAACACGTCAATGGGAAATTGCGATTCATATCCGCCCGCCAGAATTTTTTCGCACGCTTTCGCAATCGCGTCGCTTTTTTTGTCGTCAAGCAGACCCAGGGAATGATTGGCGCGGGCGCACGCCCATTTCAGCCGGACCATACCGTACACAAGCTCGATGGGAAGCGGCTCGCCGGCCACATTAAAATTATTTATGGAACGCAACGTATGGATGCCGTAATACACATCCTCCGGCACGTCCATTTCGCCCAACGAATCTTTTTCTTTTCTCATAATAAAATTACTCCTGGCCTATGCATGAATATAAAACCTCCTTGCGCCGTTTCTACGGAAACAAGGCAATACGAATAGTGAAACTACTATACGTCGCATGGCCAAGGATTAAAGAATAAAACGGCGCAGCACGCCATCGGGGAAACCCGAAACACCCCATCCGACTTCCCCTTAAATAAATAATAGGTACTCGTGGCCCTGTCAAAATAGGCGCCACGGAATCGCCCGACGATCTGGGGCATGTGTCCGCGGACGAAGCAGAGGAAAGCAAGACCGATAAAACAAAAACCAACGAGAATATAAGCGGAACTTAAGGTTACGTGAAGCTAAGCAATACTACGCCTGCGAAGTAAATCAACAAAACCAGTACGCTTTCGAAGCCGATATTGGCGAAGCCGCTTTTTTCACGCCTTAAAAGACCCATTATAAGCACAGCCGTCATAACCAATGTAATAGCCAACATCACGAGTTCCTTGTTCGTGATATCATGGTAGATGGAGCCTTCGCGATAAGCGATATCTGCGGCGGCAGCGAACAATGTGTCGAAAGCATTGCCCCCGAGTATGCCGCCTACCGCCAGCGTCAGCGCTCCTTGGCACACCGCGGCGATAGATGTCACGAGTTCAGGAAGCGATGTGCAAATAGCCGTCAAGAAAGCGCCTGCCACGCTTTGGGATATTCCCGTTTGCTGGACAATAACTTCCGCCGACTTCATCGCAACACGCCCCGCAATGACAACCAACACGGCCGAAACAGCAAATCCGAGCCATAAGTGATAAAGCGGGATCCGGTCGGCGCCCGCGTCTTCCGGCTCATCAACGTGCGTGGCCGACGTCATGCGCGGCTGCCACATGGGATGTTGATGCGAATGGTAAATCATTCGCATACCGAAAAAGTAGCCGACGAATAACAAAGGCATTACCGGATGAACGCCCCACACACTTAGCGATGGACTTGCTATGCCCACCATAATCATAGCCAATAACGCCACCAACAAAGCGCCCATCATCATATTGGGCACCGAAGCGGCAGCGTGTTCCAAATTGGCTTTCCGGTAAAAACAATCCGCAACGGCCAGAAACGCTGTTTGCACCGCAATGCCCCCCTAGGCATTGGATATGGCAAGCACAGGCATTTGGTCCCACGCGGCCGTCACCGACGCTGTAATCCCCGGCAATGAAGTCGAAGCGCCGAGAAAAACAGCTCCCATAAAAGCTTCTCCGAACCCCGTCCTATCCGCAAGTTGATCGGCGTATCGGCTGAGCCGTACACCCGCAAAGGTGATTACAACCGCCGCCGCAAGAAACAATATATAGATGGCTTCTATAGACCAGGATTCCATGGCTACACCCACTATAACACAGGGCACTTACCAGCCGATGCTCTTTTTCGTTTTTTTAAAACGAAGAAGTAGCCCCGGCCCAGGTGCAGTCTAATATCGCCCCCCTGTTTTCACGTTGCTCGTCACTGGACATCGGAGGACACATGTTGATACGGCGTTCAGGGGTGCCGTTGAGCGTTTATTTCTCTGCTCTCCTTATGACTTTTTCGACCGCATTCCGCCACGCTTCGGGATGCGTTGCGATGTACGACTCATGCCCGGTTTTGTCAAAGGTCACAAACTCTTTCTCGCCCGGAACAGCCTCGAATACACGACGGCCTTCCCAAACTCTCGCGCGTGGATCGTCGCTCCCGTGCATAAAAAGTGCGGGACAAACAACGGAAGAGGCGTAGGAAACGGGATTGTGACTGAACCCGTCAAAGTCCCATTGTCGGCCACCCCAAAACACAAGAAGTTCAGCGCTTGGCCATGATGGAATCCGCATGGCATGGAAGCGGTTGCGCACGGTGTTTAACATCGTGTCAAACACTGCTTCCAGAATCACGGCATCCGGCTGGATTCCGTGATCCTGCATCGCCTTCAGGATCGCCACAGCGCCCATGCTCTGCCCGAAAAGAATGGTGATGAAATGCGAAAGATTCTCTTTCACGAAACGGACAACCGCGGCAACATCTTCCGATTCGCGCACCCCGATCGTTGTGTACGATTCGGACGATCCGCCGGATCCATGGAAGTCAACAAGCATGACAGAAGCGCCTAACTCAAGCAGGGCTTGGGCTTCGGGTATCAAGGACGTCTTCTCAGCCGAATAGCCATGAAACAGAATCACAAGGGGTGTTGTTGCTCCCCGATCGCAGTACCACGTATCAAGCGTGACGCCATTCGGGCCATTGATCTTCAGCGCCTGGCTGTCGAAGGCCAGGTCCGAAGGTCCATGGTTTCCGGTGGGCCGGGGAATCGTCACGCCCACCAGAAGGACTTTGAGTTTCTGCCGGAATGTAAGTGTCTCCGGCTTGGCGGTCCGGTCCCCGCCGGTAACAAAATGCATCATTGCCCGAGCGTGGTTGTAGGCCAATACGTTGAGCCCCACAAACATAACCACCATAGTGAATACCGCCACGATGACCCGGCGTTTAGTTTTATTTTTCATCGCCATTTTTCATCGCAGGTCAATCAGCCCATCAGGCAAGTTTCAGGGGCGCTAGGCGTATTAATGCTTTTATTTGTAAGGGGAAAAGCATGGAGGCGCGGACCGGATTCGAACCGGTGAATACAGGTTTTGCAGACCGTTGATATTCGGTTAAAATATTAAGCTATAAGGCCATAAAATATTCCAGTTGCAATCTGGTTGCAATACCGCCATATTCTTTCATGTACATCTAAGCACATGAAAGGGGCGGCAACATGACAACCAAGCGCAGTACAAAAAAGACTAGAGGCAAAACCAAGACAACGGTTGCAATCGTAAACGGGATTAGGATCAGGGAGCGGCGGGCGGGTTGCTATGTGATTCAGATACGCCGGGAGGGGCTGAATCATTTTGAGACGTTCGCCAGTTTGGAGGCCGCAAAGCTGAAATGCGATCAGCTTCACACCGAGCAAGTCAATAACGGCTTGTCGGCTTTTGAGATGGACGGGCGAACCCGGCAGGACGCGAAAGAGGCCGTTAATATTCTGAATGGCCGATGCACCCTGGCCGATGCCGCGCGGTCATGGGTGAAGCATAATCCTGACGGCGGGGCGGTGACGGTGACGGAGTTGGTCGAGATGCACCTTGCCGAAATGGAGCGGCGCAAGCTGAGAGCGCAGACCATAGCCGATGCGCGTATTCGTATGACGAAGTTTGCAGCGGATTACGGGGACCATCCGGCTATCACCATCACCGGGGACCAGATAAGCGAATGGTTGGAAGTCCGAGGCGGGGCGGCACGGAATCAGATCAATAACCGGGCGCGGCTTCATGCCTTGTTTGCCTATGCCGTCAAGAAGTCCATCGTTGAAATCAATCCGGTAACGAAAGTTGAACGGCAGGCCACCGATGCCACCATGCCGGAAATCTGGCACCCTGAGCGCGTTGAGATGGTGCTGAGGGCGGCGCAATCGTTCAATCCTGACATGATACCGTATCTGGCCGTATGCAGCTTTGCGGGGCTCAGGCCGTCCGAGGCGCAACGGTTGGACTGGAAAGACATTCACCTGAGCGAGCGGATCATTCGGATCATGCCGGGGACAAGCAAGGTCCGACAAGCTCGTGTCATTGAGATCAGTGATAATCTGGCCGCATGGCTGGCACCCCATCGGCAGGATCGGGGACCGATTGCACCAGCGCAAATATCCATCACCAGATGGCGCGTGAAGTTATCGGCGGCGGCGGTCATAGGCATAGACAAGGTGCAAGACCGGATCACCCGGCAGGCAGGCTTAAAGGGGACTGCGATCAAAAAGCAGCGATTGGGTTGGGATGCGGTCATTCAGGATGCACGGAAAGCCGAGGCCGATTTATGGCCGATTGATGTACTCCGACATTCATGTGCAACGGCATGGCTGGCCGCGAACCATGACATTCACAAACTGGCTGAGATGCTAGGCAATTCAGCGGCGGTCATTAAGCGGCATTACAAGGGTATGTTGACGGTGAAAGAGGCGGAGAGGTACTGGTTAATAATGCCGCAAAAACGGACTGGAAAAGTTGTTCGATTAGCCGCAGTTGCTTAAATGTTTTATGTCGATTTATTGAGTGAGCAAATATTGCGAATTAAGAATAAACTTTTTAATTTTGGACTTAGGACCTTTTACAGCACCCTATCTCGGCCAACACTGACCGCTGGTCTTCTGCATAATCATCTCCGGCAACGTCATCCAGGAGAATCCGGTTTCTGCGGTCGCGTGGACTTTTAAGTCTTGCGGCAAGAGAGGCATAATCAGCGTTTTAAAGAAACGAACAGGATCGGCGTCGAAGTGAGCTTGTAAAGCGTTGGCGAGGTTCTCCTGATTCCGTTCCTGCTCCAGCATCCGGTCAAGAGTTCGCAACGCCTGGGCTCGCCCTCCTAGTTTTCCCGCACGCGGCGCAAGATGACCACCAGTGCCTGGGGCAAACCGTCCCGATCCGTCTCGGACATATCGTGCAGCCCCATCCGCAATAGCAGCGGTATTTTGCGGTGTTTCAGTCATCTATTGATAATACCGTATCATTTTCATCCTGCAAGCGTAATATGAACTATCGTTCACATATAATCAGGCGAACAAAATGACCTTCTCACGGCGACAAGTGCGGTATCGCAGGAGCCGACAACTTCGGAATTTCCGAAGTTGATTTCATATGCGTACGCCTCGCAAGCATAGAGACTGATGGCTACTGACCTCGTCAATATGGCTATAAGAAAGGTCTCGCAAATTGTGGCACCTCAACACGCCACGGGGACGCGTCTCGCGTCACATGGGGGAAGGAATCCTCCTGCGGAGGATGGAAACCGGGTGGAAGCCCCATGATGCTCCCGCAATTGCGGGCGCAAACGGGGCAAGGGGGTTTCCGCATGCGCTGTGATCGCGAATTTGCAAAAGCCGACGCGCGGAGTGGATGAAGACCTGCAACCCCGTAGCACGGAGAGTCTTCGTGCTTTTGCAAAATGGCGATGAGCGCATGCCGCTTCGACGCAATTGTTCAGACGGTATCAAGGCGCAGGTGATTTGGGCGGCGTCATCGTTTATCCCACCATCCGCCAGCCCAAACCCTGCGACGAGAACGGCTAATGTATTGCGGACGAAGTGGCCGGAGCGCGTTCGTGCGAGACCGCGTCTCGCCGAAGAAGCGCAGGCCACCCAGGCGCGCAAGATCATGACCGTGAGAGACCGCGTCGAGCCGGTCTGATTGCGGCGCGCCGCAAGCGCGAGCCCCTTGAGGGGCAGTCCCCCGGACGCGCAACGGTGGATAGAGCGGACGCGACGGCGGAAAAGGGAACATAACGCTTTATGTTCAGCGAGCATGTCGAGAACCCCAACGTCGTCATAATCGCGCGATTATGCGCCCCGAAGGGGTTTAACGTTGTGGGCTTTAGTCCTGGCGTGGGGATTGCTTTCGCAATCGCCATGACAGGATTCGAGACAGCGCAGCGCCTTTTCCGCCGGAAGCCGTCCGCAGCGCCGACGTACAGGAGGCGCATTTAGCCTCTGCGGCCCAGTAGAGGCGTCGAGCCGCGCAGCATCCGCCCCAGCGGATCACGCGGCCAGAAGCGGGCAAAGGCGTCCAGCCTGCCGCCCGCGTTCCTCAACCTGCATTTCACACCGCGAGGCTCCGGGCGTGGCCCCGTGATGCGCCCGACTAACGGGCGCAAACGGGGCTGCACGCAAGCGTTTGCGGTGACGCGGTGGGCCGGCTGCGCCTGGCTGACGAAGCCAAGCTGACAGCCGGCCAAACGAGAATGGGCGGGACACCCGCCACCTACAGGCTTTCAAGGAAGCGCGCGACACGAGGCTATGCGAGTGGAGCGCGCCCGCAAAAAAGGCCCGCCAGCGGGTCAGGCTGGCGGGCGGGTGTTCCTGTTTAGGCTGCTTCCTGCTCCTCCTGCGCGTGGGCGTGGGTGATGTAGTCCACCGCTTTCTGGGCGGCGGCTGCGGCCATGACTACGGCTTTCTTGTCCTCCTTGATGATGGCTCGCCATGATTCGAGATAGGCGGCGGTATTGTCTATGGTCTCGTCTATGATTCCGGCCATGCCGCATAGAAAAGCGGCGGCCATCTCTGCAATCAACTCCTCGCGACCATAGCTGCGATCTCCGAAGTTTCCGGTAAGGTCTCGGTTCAATCGGCTTTTGTGTCCGGTGCTGTGGGCCATTTCATGGAATAGTACGGAATAGTATTCCTCCCGCTTCTGGAACTGCTCCGGCAGGGGCATATTTACAACGTCGGCGCATGCGCGATAAAACGCGCGGCGGCGGTCCGTAGTGCCTCAAGCTCCTTGTAAACGATCTCGGGCGTCGTACATTTGGTCTTTGATGATTCCCTGACGGTGGGCAATGAAAGATTAAAAGATAAAGACATGATGCAATCTCCTTATGCGTGGGCGGTGGCGGTTTCTTCGGCCAGCATTTCCGCGGCTTCGCGGTCGGCTTCCTCCATCCGTGCGCGGTCTCCGTCTGCCCAGCCTCGGGCGATGGCCCAGCGGTACGCGGGGGCCACAAAAGACAACCAGCGTTTTTCATACGCAGCGCGAAACCCTACAGCGTAGGCGCGCGCGAACTTCGGAGCTTTGATGTCCTCCGGTATCTCGATTTTCAACTGTACTGATTGGACGGATGATCCTTGAGCTTCCCGTCCGGCGACTTGGTTTTGTGTGTTCTTTTTCATGATGACTTCTCCCTTTCTTAGTTGGTTTGTTGTTTTCATCTGTACTGCTTGTCCGTTTTCACCTTTTCGCTTCACGGAAAGGCGACGGGCAGCCATCCCCTGGGGAGTAGTCTTCAGAGGGGACCCAAAAGGGGCTGGCTGCTTCCTCCCGCAAGGGGGGCCGGAAGCCCGTGAGCGAAAAGGAAAAACGGCAAGCGTGGCGGCAAGTACAGATGGGAACAAAACCAACGGGAGAAGGAGGAATGGTGGCTTCAAAAAAAGAACCGCAAAACCAACAAAGCAGGACGGAACGTACGAACACAACCCCGCGCCCTTCGGCGGGACCGCACAGCTCTTCAATGACGAGCAACGCGAGCAAAGGGAACGGGAATCAGGATCGGGGAGCAGTAGGAATAGACGCGCCATCGTTTTGTGCGCGTCCCGATGCGCACGGTGTCCTGCTCCTAGGCGGGGAGACGGCGAGACCACCCCGATGCGCTGCGCGATCGGGAAAGCTCGATGCGGGGGCGGGCGGCCTGCCCCCCCACTTCCGCATTAATCCAATTCCCGCCACGAGAAACAAATCTAATAACACATACATCGCATGAACGCGTTCTACGAAATTAAGCAACCAGCAACAGATCAAGGTTGTTCCAACTCCGTCCATCATGCTACGTTCCGAACCACTGTGAACATACCGGAATTTATCGCGAAGTGGCGTAAGGTGGACCTGAAAGAACGCTCCGCCGCCCAAGAACATTTTATTGACCTCTGTAACGTCTTCGAGCATCCCACGCCCGCCACGGCTGATCCCACCGGAGAAACGTTCTGCTTTGAGAAAGGCGCGGCCAAACATGGCGGCGGCGACGGTTTCGCCGATGTCTGGAAGCGCGGTTTCTTCGGATGGGAATACAAAGGCAGGCACAAAGACCTGATTTCCGCTTACGATCAATTGCTGCGCTACCGCAACGCGC
>Ga0081528_100462_pt1 | contig 20165 bp, 16 predicted proteins | sample HotLakmasection4_FD_71011 | JGI IMG/M metagenome (GOLD analysis project Ga0081528, IMG submission 71011) | Hypersaline microbial mat communities from Hot Lake, Washington, USA - Section #4 (SPADES assembly) (version 2) | ecosystem: Environmental > Aquatic > Non-marine Saline and Alkaline >...
AAAGCTCTGACGGCTCTTGCGCTCGGTGGTGCGAAAGTAGGTGAAGTAGGCATTGCCGATGACGGTGCAGTAGCCATTGTGGCCCTGGTGACGCGCTCCCGTGTCATCGGTGTGGACATAAGTGGCCGTCTCTAACCCCACCCGCAGCACCTGCTGCTGTTCGGCCTGAAAGGTCTCTTGGTGCTCGCACAACAGACGGTGCAATTGACCGGTTGAAATATCGATGCCCCACTCTCGCAATTGCTCATGAATCAACGGCTGGGGCACCCGGCACTGATAGTGCTGATACAGGATGTAGCCCACCAGCAACGGGCCGTAGTGGCCCTGACGATACTCCGGGGGCACCTTGCCCACCAGGGTGCTGCCATCCTCTCGCACATACTCCGCCAGGCGGAAGCGGATATTGTGCCGTTCCAGCTTTAACTCCTGCACATCGTAGTCTCGATACCCGTTGAATTTCGCCGTGGCAGGAATCTCCTCCGGCGCGATGATCCGTTCCTCATGAATCTCAAAGCCCAACTTTTTACTCCGCTTCGCCGAGCCCGGGCGCTTTTTCTGGCCCTGACCATCGGGCGCGGGGGGCGGGTCATTCAGGCGACTGGCTCCCAGCTTGGGTTTCCCCTTCAGCTTCTTTTGCGCTCTGACCTCGGCCTCCAACTGCGCGATGCGCTCTTGCTGCTGCTGCAATCGCTTTTCCAGCGTCTCAATGGTCTGTTGCTGAGCTTGAATCGTTGCTTGCTGGGCGCGGACGACCTCAGCCCACTGCTCCACGCCTTCAGGGAGGGCGTGGGATTGCAGGAAGGGGATCTCGGGGGGGGAACTCATGTCTCTGTTAGACCAGATTTTTCCCCTCTTGGCAACCCCGGGGACCTAGCTTTACCAGCCAATATTGAGAAGTTGCGGTGATCGCTACCTTCAACAGGAGTCCTTTGCCCAAACATGGCCAAGGAGTTAAGGAAAGGCGCAAGCCCAGGCAACAAAATATTTCGCCAGCGGCAGCAACCCGGTGAAATCTAATATGCTGGATGTTACCAATGTTGCAAAACTCTCCCAAGTCCAACTTAGATATCGTCACGGTTCCCAGGTAAACCTTCGCTTCTAGCCCTGGACGAGGATTAAGGACGGGTTTCACTAGAGGGCATAGCTGTTATGAGCTAATGCCTCGTGGGTTAAAGTCACATTCGGCACTAGAGGCAATGCCTCATACTGAGAATTCTGCAACAGCTGTCTGCCAACCGTAAGTGACGGTCGTCACTATTTACTCAATTCATCACATATTTAAGCAATGAGCCAAGCTGCTATGAATATGACCCCCAAGGGTCTATCACTCTTGCCGCAGATCAGCGATTCTAAAGGTGGCATTAGCCACTACGTCAACTCAAACTCTATACCGAACCCTCTATAACTAAACCACCCCCAGAGTCCTGCGCTCTGGGGGTTATTCTATGGTGGCTAACAACCCTTTTCCTAAAATCAGCCACAGACTAAAACCTGGTTGACTGACAAAACTTCTCAACCAAATCCCTGAAAGCCCTCTCCCGCGGGGCTACCGCTGATACACATCTTTGCTTTGAGGCTAAGTGCTCGTGTTGATCCCCCAGCTTTGCTCTTTTTAAGTTTTTTAATAAAACGTCAGTTTGTGATGACGCATAACTGTAAGCATCGGAGCTAAATCCCCGCCAAGGAGGGGGGCCTGGAGGGCGGGGTGGGTCAAAGCTGCAGCTGAAGATGGTTGATGTCATCCGGATAAGTACCAATTTTCATCGTTCCGATCGGTGTATTGCTTCGCGAATGCCCCTACAGTGATTAACATCCGGCACTTTATTTAGACGCGTGTCCCTAAACGGTCTCAATGCCATGATTAACCCACCCCTGCCCCTCCAAGGGGATGTTGCAGCACATTCCTAATGGTTTTGGCTGATCTCGAACTCAGGTGAAATTCATTGCCCCCCTTAAAAAGGGGGGTTGGGGAGATCGATGCAGAGCGATTTGAAAAAGAAGGACTTATGTATAAGCCGCAGCGCCCTCTGGGAGAGGGGTTGGGGGTGAGGGCGTACAACTTTTGTCCGTCAATGAGGACTCAAACTGAGGGTGAACCCGGAGGGAATCAATGACGTTGAAAGACATGCACATCCCGCTGGGGAAATGGAATGCTGATGCCTTCTGCATCCAGACGCTTCTTAACGTTTTCTTGAAATTCAAAGAAGACATCCCAATAATCATCCGCCTTCACCCAGGGACGCACCGCAAAGTTCACGCTGCTGTCTGCCAGCTCTAGCAGGCCGATGGTCGGGGCTGGCTCTTTCAGAAAACGGCTTTCTTTCTGAATTTCCTCAGCCATAATCTTTTTGACCTTATCCGTATCGGCATCGTAGCTGACACCAAATACTAAATCCATCCGCCGTTGCCCCAGCACATTGAAGTTGGTAATGTTGTCGCCATTCAGTTTGGCATTGGGAACGATGATCACCCTATTGTCTGGCGTCAGTAAGGTAGTTGTGAAAAGGGTGATTTCTTTAACCGTACCCATGGTGCCGCCCCCTTCGATAAAGTCTCCGACGCTGAAAGGGCGAAAGAAAACTATCAAAACGCCAGCCGCAAAATTAGAAAGGGAACCCTGCAACGCCAGACCAATGGCTAACCCCGCCGCACCAAGCACCGCAATGACAGATGCTGTTTGAATTCCCAAGCGATTAAGGGCGGCAATAATAACAAATGCTAGAAGTGCGTAATAAACCAGCGTCGAGATGAAGCTGACCAGCATCACATCAATTTGCCTGCGGGCCATGATGCGTTTGACTAACCGGGTGATGGCCTTGGCGACCCAGCGGCCAATCACAAAAATAACGATGGCTGCAATTAGATTAAGCCCGAACTCGATGGCGACTTCTTGGGCTATAACCAGCCACTGGTTGATATCTTCCATGTTTTGACGTTCCTGTCCTTTTCATGACAAACACGACAAAACTTACCACAGCGAAATGTCGAGGTCCTCAAAGTCATATCCCGTTTAGGAGATCTCTTGAGACAAAATTACCGTGTGCATCCCGACTTTGCCCCCCCTCACCCTAAATCCCTCTCCCAAGGGGCGAGGGACTTTGGAAAGGCTCCCCTTCTCCCGTTCTGGGAGAAGGGGATGTAGAGCTGTGCGCTTCCCGCAGGGTGGGGAAAACTTACAAAAGTGGGATGCACTCAAACAACATTACCCTGCCGACAAACTTTTGCCAGCAGGGTAAAACCGTCAGGGGATGAATGTCACTGATATCAGGCTGATGGGCACTGCCCACCCTACTGCAGAGCAAGGGTTTCAGCGATTTGCAGGGGGTGATTCCAGCTTAATTCAGTGACATTCGTCAGGGGATAGCGTTGATTCGTAAACCCTACGCGCCGCTGGCCACTTCTTGCCGGGTCGCGCTACCGCCATCCATGGCTCGCTCGGTCACTTCAGGATGGAACAGGCTGGCATCCAGCCGACAGCCCCGGTAGGCCAGGGTGTATAGCTCCTTCAGGTCGCGAATCAGCGGGTAGCGGGGGTTGGCCCCGGTGCACTGGTCGTCGAAGGCCTGGTCCGACATTTCCTCCACATGGTCGTAGAAGGCTTTGTCGTCGTCGTTCAGCACTTCGCGGATAGTCATGGGGATGTTTAGCTTGCGCTTCAGCTCCTCAATGGCTTCCACCAGCAGTTCCACCTTGTGCTCTTCGGTTTCGCCGCCCAGCTGCAGGTGGTCGGCAATGCGGGCATAGCGCCACTTGGCATTGGGGTACTTGTACTGGGGGAAGATGGCCTGCTTAAAGGGCACATCCGTGGCGTTGTAGCGAATGACGTGGGAAATCATCAGCGCGTTGGCCAGGCCGTGGGGCACATGGAAGGTAGACCCCAGCTTGTGGGCCATGGAATGACAGACGCCCAGAAAGGCGTTGGCAAAGGCCATCCCCGCCATGGTGGCGGCGTAGTGCACCTTCTCCCGCGCCTTGGGATCATTGGCCCCGTTTTCGTAGGCACTGGGCAGGTACTTCATCAGCAGGCGAATCGCTTCCAGGGCCAGGCCGTTGGTGTACTCCGACGCATAGACGGAGACGTAGGCTTCCAGGGCGTGGGTCAGGGCGTCAATGCCGCCGAAGGCCGTCAGGCCCTTGGGCATGTTCATCACCAGCTCAGGATCTACGATGGCCATGTTGGGGGTGAGGGCATAGTCCGCCAGGGGATACTTGATCCCCGTGCGGTCGTCGGTCACAACGGCAAAGGGGGTGACTTCTGAGCCGGTGCCCGAAGTGGTGGGGATCGCCACCATCAGGGTCTTTTGCCCGGTATCGGGCAGGTCATAAACCCGCTTGCGAATGTCCATAAACCGGGTGGCCAGCCCCTCAAACTCAATTTCGGGGTTGTCGTACATCATCCACATCACCTTGGCTGCATCCATGGGTGAGCCGCCGCCAAAGGCGATGATCACATCGGGGTTAAAGGTTTTCATCAAATCGAGGCCCCGGTTCACCGTCGCCAAGGAGGGATCGGGCTCGACGTTATAGAAAATGTCGTACTTGACGCCGACTTCTTCCAGCACTTCCTCCAGCCCTTTGGTCATGCCCATGTCGTAGAGGGGCTTGTCGGTAACAATGAAGGCCCGCTTTCTGCCCCGCAGTTCCCGCAGGGCCACGGGCAGGCAACCGGATTTGAAATACACCTTGGGGGGAACCCGGAACCACAGCATGTTTTCCCGCCGCTCGCTGACGGTCTTGACGTTAAGCAGGTGCTGCACGCCGACGTTTTCACTGACGGAATTGCCTCCCCAGCTGCCGCAGCCCAGGGTGAGGGAGGGGTCCAGCCGGAAGTTGTACAGGTCGCCGATGGCCCCCTGGGAAGAGGGAGTATTGATCAGCACTCGCGCCGTTTCGACGGTATCTTCAAACTGCTGGATGTGATCCCGGTTGCTGGGGGCGGTATACAGAACAGCGGTATGGCCTCTGCCGCCAAAGGTGACCAGGGCACTGGCCTTATCCAGGGCATCCTGAAAGTCGGCCGCCCGGTACATGGCCAGGATGGGAGAGAGCTTCTCGAAGGCGAAGGGTTCATCGCCGCCGATTTTATCCACTTCGCCAATGATCACCCTGGCCCAATCGGGAATTTCGATCCCCGCCAGTTCTGCCAAACGGGTGACAGGCTGGCCGACAATATCAGCATTGAGGCGACCGTCTTTGAGGATAATGCCGCGAACCTTATCCAGTTCTTCCGGCTTCAGCAGGTAAGCGCCCCGATCTTCAAACTCCTGACGGACTTCGTCATAGACGGCATCTTCCACAATCACCGACTGTTCGCTGGCGCAGATCATGCCGTTGTCGAAGGTTTTGCTGATCAAAATGGAGGACACGGCCATCTTCAGGTGGGCCGTGGCATCAATTACCGCCGGAGTATTGCCCGCGCCCACCCCGAGGGAGGGATTGCCCGAGGAGTAAGCCGCCCGCACCATGCCGGGGCCGCCCGTGGCCAGAATCAGGTTAATGTCTTTATGCTGCATCAGCGCCTGGGACAGGGCTACGGTAGGCTCGTCAATCCAGCCGATAATGTCCTGGGGAGCACCGGCTTCTACGGCAGCTTTCAGCACCACCCTGGCTGCTTCAATGGTGCAGCCCTTGGCTCGGGGGTGGGGGGAAAAGATGATCCCGTTGCGGGTTTTTAGCGCCACCAGGGCTTTGAAGATGGCGGTGGAGGTGGGATTGGTGGTCGGTACGATCCCCGCCAGTAAACCAACGGGTTCGGCGATTTTCTGCATGCCGAAGGTCTTGTCTTCTTCAATGATCCCGCAGGTTTTTTCGGACTTGTACTTGTTATAGATGTATTCTGAGGCAAAGTGATTTTTGATCACCTTGTCTTCAATCACGCCCATGCCGGTTTCGGCAACGGCCATTTTAGCCAGGGGGATGCGGGCAGCGTTGGCGGCCAGGGCAGCCTGTTTGAAGATATGATCAACCTGCTCCTGGGAAAAACGGGCATATTCTCGCTGGGCTGCCTTAGCACGGGCTATTTGAGCTTCCAGCTCTTCGATGTTGGTAATGAGCATAAAGGGATGAATCCTTGGGATGACGGCAAAATAGCAGAGGAAACAGTGAACGGTTGAAACTTTCAGGTATAGATCGCCATAATGACTCCAGGACTGGGCACAGAGCTAGATTAGCGGCGTTCTAAAAAGCTGTTTCTACAAGCAGACTGGGATGAGGCGAAAATCTGACCCAGTCAGCCCTAAATAGTGACTGTAGTGTATGCAACACAATGCAAGTTTTATCTTGACCTTACTCTCCGGTTATAGCTTTATCGTAGAAGTGTTTTTTGCCGTTAGAGATTGATCTAGCCATTTCTTAATATTTGCCTGGTTTCAAAATCCTGAAACGAGGCATCCTGAAACGAGCAAAATCAAATATTTCCCAATCGAACAAAATAAAATACTTAACTTTTGAGGTGTTATCCAGATCATTTCAAGGCTACAGTCCTACAGATTCAAGATGATTGCCAGATAGTGATATATCTATGGCTCTATAGTGCGAAGACTTGCTGGTTGAAATGATCCCCGCAATTTGGTCAAAAAAATAACCAAATTAAAATTATTCATTCTGGAGGGAAAATTTCGATTTCCCTATGGTGATGCATATCATCATCTGGTCAGGAGGGAATGATTCGGGGCAAATCTCCCCTTCTTCAGGAATTCTTAAGGTTTTTTCATGGCATTTTCTTAATCAATGGACGCCTTGAATCCCATGGCTTGCGGGACTTGACGGGGTGAAAGTTTACTCCTTTTCGATTTTGTTTGTTATTTTTTACAATTCGCAAAGGTGCTTTCATTTTGCAAGTTCGTGGTGGTTGGCCAAACCGGCCCTGTCTGAAGTCTTGAAGGGGATTTGGAAGACTAATTTTCCCTGGCTTTCAAGCTGTTTTTACGGCCATCTTTGATGATTTCTGACTGTTTTGAGAAGGATGTATAAAGAAATGGGTGTGGCTGGTTCCAAACGATACTGTTTTTTGTCTTCCAATAGTTAATATGGGGTTGATGGACTCATATCCTTAAAGGTTCAAAAATAAATGTAGTCAGTCTGATTTGATTTCACGAGTTTGATCTGGATTTGTTGGTGCGATAGTTTCAAGAGACTACGGCTAAAGGGATTTCATTAGGTCAACAGTGTCGGGTAGCACCGTTTCGATGGCAAGCCTGCCTGACGCTATTTCGAATTATTGACCCCTTGATGCCAGCGAATTCTGTTGTAATGCATGTGTAGTTAGGGGTTCATATGGCTAATCAGCAACCAATTAAATTATTCAGGCCATCGGTACGGCCCGATGGTAGTGGACCGGCTTTGTCCCCCCCCGAGGGCAGGCTTCCTTCCACTCCATTAGTTACCTCAGATGCCCAGACTGAGCATCTGAAGCGGGAGTTATTCACGAATTTGTGGTGCGTTCAGGGTAAGGATGAGCAATTCGCAACGCCCCACGACTACTATATGGCTCTGGCCTATAGCGTCCGGAATGAGCTGCTCAAGCAGCGTATTCACACGGCCAAAACTTACTCTAAACAAAAAGCCAAAGTTGTTTATTATCTGTCCGCCGAGTTTTTGATGGGTCGCCATCTGGGGAATGGGCTGATTAACCTCGGGCTGTACGAAACCATGCGCCATGCCCTGGCAGACTGCAACCTGGACTTAGATGAACTGCTAGAACGGGAAGCCGAACCGGGTCTGGGCAATGGTGGCTTGGGCCGGCTGGCGGCCTGCTTTATGGATTCGTTGACTACCCTGAACATTCCAGCGGTGGGCTACGGCATTCGCTACGAGTTTGGCATCTTCACCCAGGCCATTCGGGATGGCTACCAGGTCGAGATTCCCGATAAATGGTTAACTTTTGGCAACCCCTGGGAAATCGCCCGGCCCGACTACCGGGTTGGGGTCAAGTTTGGCGGCTATACCCAGGTCTACAAAGATGTCGACAGCGACTACCGGGTGCGCTGGATTCCCGAACAGGTGGTAATGGGGGTTCCCCACGATGTGCCCGTTCCTGGCTATGGCACTGAAAATGTCAACATTCTGCGGCTATGGAAGGCCGAAGCCAGCGAATCCTTTGACCTGACGGCCTTTAACGCCGGGGACTACTTTGGTGCTGTCGTCGACAAAATGGTTTCTGAGAACATCACCAAGGTGCTCTACCCCAACGACGAAACCTACCAGGGTAAGGAGTTGCGGCTGCAGCAGCAGTACTTCTTCGTTGCCTGCTCCCTGCAGGACATTATTCGTCTGCACCTGCGGGATCACGACAGCCTGGAGAGTCTGCCAGAATTTGCGGCAATTCAGCTGAATGACACCCACCCTGCCATTGGGGTCGCTGAGCTGATGCGGCTCCTGGTGGACGAGTACCACTTTGACTGGGATCGAGCCTGGCAGATTACTCAAAAATGCTTTGGCTACACCAACCACACCCTCTTGCCAGAAGCGCTTGAGAAGTGGTCAGTTGAGCTATTTGGCAGCCTGCTCCCCCGCCATCTGGAGTTAATTTACGAAATCAATCACCGCTTCCTGGAGCAGGTGAAGCTGCGCTATCCCAACGATGAGGAGCGCCTGAGTCGTCTATCGTTGATTGCAGAAGCGCCTGAAAAGCAGGTGCGTATGGCCCATTTAGCCTGTGTAGGTAGCCATGCCATCAACGGTGTTGCGGCTCTGCACACCGAGTTACTCAAGCAAGAAGTGCTCCACGACTTCTACGACCTCTGGCCCCAGAAGTTTAAGAGCCTGACCAACGGTATTACCCCCCGGCGCTGGTTGTTGCAGTGTAACCCTCGCCTGTCGCAGCTGATTTCAGAAACCATCGGCCAGAGCTGGATTACCCACCTGGAAGACCTGAAGCAGCTCGAAGATCACCTTAACGACGAGACCTTCTGCCAGGCCTGGCGTTCCATCAAGCAGACGAATAAGTGGAACCTGGCGAATCACATCAAAGAGAAGATGGGGCTTGAAGTTAACCCCGACTCTATGTTTGACGTGCAGATTAAGCGCATTCACGAGTACAAGCGCCAGCTCATGAATATTCTGCATGTGATTACGCTGTATAACCGTATTCTCCAGAATCCCAACGACCCTGTGGTGCCCCGTACCGTCATCTTTGGCGGCAAAGCGGCACCGGGCTATGCCACCGCCAAGCTGGTGATCAAGCTCATCACAGCTGTAGCCGATGTGGTCAATGATGACCCGCTGGTGGCAGGACGATTGAAGGTGGTATTCTTACCCAACTACAACGTGTCCGAAGCCCAGCGTTTGTTCCCCGCTTCTGACCTGTCTGAGCAAATTTCTACCGCCGGTAAAGAAGCCTCGGGCACCGGCAACATGAAATTTGCCCTCAATGGTGCCCTCACCATCGGCACCCTGGATGGAGCCAACGTGGAAATTCGGGAAGCGGTCGGGGCTGATAACTTCTTCCTGTTTGGCCTGACTGCCGAGCAGGTTGCCGCCTGCAAAGCGGTAGGTCATAACCCCTGGTTCTACTACGACACCAACCCCGAACTGAAGCGGGTGATGGATATGATTGCCTCCGGGTTATTCTCTCCCTCAGAGCCAGATCTATTCCTGCCGCTGCTTGATTCCCTGCTGGTGGATGATCCCTTTATGGTGATGGCCGACTATGCCGCCTACATTCAGTGCCAGGAGCATGTCAGCCGCACCTATGAGGATCAGAATCGCTGGACTCGCATGTCGATCCTGAATGCGGCCCGCATCGGTCGCTTTTCGGCAGATCGCACCATCAGCGAGTACGCCCAGCAAATCTGGCAGGTGGGGCCGGTGCCGGTGGCTCAAGATACTGACAACCTGTAGTGAATTAGCTCACCTCCCAGCCATCGGGGCGCTGATGAGTCAGCGCCCTTTTTGTCGCGTTTTGTCCCCACTGATACAACATCAGTTGCCATCCTTCGGGAATGGTGCCGGTGCGGCTATCGGGGAAGACCCGGTTCATGTTGCTGCCATCAATGGGCGATAGGCGAGTGCCTGATTTCAAGGCTGGATAGTTGAGGACATGGACAGAATTAACTTTCACTGTGTCATATCGAGCAACGCGAGACATCTCGCTCACCGTAAAGGATTCAGCTTTCTCCCGCTGGTCGGAATGACACGGATGAATCTGTCCCCCTCCTTAGTTGGTAAGGTAACTGCAGCTTCTAAACTGGCTCTATGACCTGTTGTGAGATTGCTGTATGGATATGTTGCTTCATGCTGCCCTGGGCATTGGCCTGAGTGCAGCGGCGGGGTTTAGAATTCTGGTGCCCTTTTTGTTCGCCGGTATCGCGGCTAATCAGGGCTATCTGACCCTGAGCCCCAACATGACCTGGATGAGTACCGAACCGGCCATCATCGCTATGGCAGTCGCTACGGCTCTGGAAGTGCTGGTTTACTACATCCCGGTGGTGGACAACATGATGGATGCCATTGAAGTGCCAGTCGCAACCATAGCTGGAGTGGTCCTTACCGCTTCGGTCACCAGCGATATGGACCCCTTCTTGCGCTGGAGCCTGGCGCTGATTGCCGGAGGCACGGTAGCAGGGACGACTTCGGCCTTTACCAGCCTGACTCGTCTGGCCTCTACCGCCGCGGCTGGGCCGTTTGGCAATGTGGCGGTATCAACCGTGGAACTGGCCAGTTCTACCGTGCTGTCTATCCTGGCCATTGCGGTGCCGATTCTGGTGCTGATCGTCGTTGCTATTTTGATGTTTTTGGTCTTCCGGCGTTACCGCCGCAGGCGTCAGTGGAAGTCGTGAGGTTGTTCTAATCTTGCTGGGTCGCGAATTGACGGGCTCCGATGAAGGCAAGGGCGATCGCAACCGCCAGCAAAATCGGCAACGAATACCAGGGAAACTCGGCCAGGGGTTTATAAGCTGCCGCCCGCAAACCAATGGTGGTATAGGTCAGCGGCAGCAGGTACACAATCCCTTTCAACACCGCCGGCAAGGTAGCTGGATCAAAGAACGTGCCCCCCAGAAACGACATGGGCACAATCAAAAAGTTGTTGAACAGGCCAACACTTTCCAGGGACTTTACGTTAAGCCCGACGATCACTCCCAACCCCGCAAAGACGGCACAGTTCAGCGCCACCAGCAGCAAAAACAGCGGATTCAAAAAGCTCCAAATTTTCCCGGTAAAGATGACCGCCACCAGAATGACCGAACCTGCCGTCATCATGCCGCGCACAATACCTGCCAGCATCTTACCCAGGTGCAGCGCCAGGGGATGCACAGGGTACAGCAGCATTTCTTCAAAAGTCTTGGTGAACAGGCGGTCGCCGCAAATGGAGAAGGTGGTGCCACCAAAGCTAATCACCATGGAAGATAGGGCCACCATCCCCGGCAGAATGAACTCCAGGTAGGTATCCCCAGCGCTGGGTTGAGTGACCTGATCAATGGCGCTGCCCAGCCCCAGACCAAAGGCCAGAATGTAAATCAACGGAGATACCAGACCAGAAGCGGCAACCTGGGGAATTCTTACTCGCAGGTCAAGCCAGTCGCCCCAAAATACGGTCAGCATGTCTGACCAGAGGGTGTGCAACGGTAATTTGGGCATCTGACGCTGCTTGGGACGGGAGAGGATATTCGTCACTGGGGCTACCTGTAACCTTTCTTCACATCTTTAGCTTACCAGCCCTGGGAAGCCACTCCCAAAAGGAACAATTCTGGCGTCCAGCAGTAGAGCGTTATTGAACCTGATAATACTCATGTAAGGGAGCGAGGAAACTAAAGGGGCAGAAGGGCTAATGCGTTGAGCACACCTGCAAAATGCAGCACTGGCGCAAGATCTGGTAGAGTCCTATGACTGACATTCCAATCAGTGTGCCGATCCCACCAAAGATAATGGCTGTAGCCAGCAGCCAGGCAATACCCATCACAATGAGAGACCAGAACTCAATACAGACCAGGGTTGAGAAAACACTGCATCCGGTCTGAGACCACAGCTTGCCTATCAGGACCGCAAACGATGTGGGGATTCTAAAGATGCTCGTAACTGCTGCAGGCAGTATCGCGCGATCTGGCAGGAAAAAAGCCATCGTGAAGCCGAACACCACGCCAATTGCAAAGCCGGGCGCTCCACCCCAAAGACAAATCTTTTTGAATTTAATTCCCATAGCATTGGTAGCGCCCCCGCCGCCAGTTCGCTATTGCTGACTTCTAACTCAAATGCTGCTTAGCGGCCTCAGCTACGATTTCAGACTCATCCTGCGCAAGATTCTGCAAGGCAGTTTGGGCCTCCGGTTGTTGATATTGGGCTAGAGCCTGCACCAGGCGATGGCGCACCTGCCAGTCGGGATGGTTGGTATAGTTCAGCAGCAATGGCAAAGCTCGATCATCCTGTAACTCTCCCAAAGCCCCAATGGCGGCTGTGGCAATGAGTTCGTTGTCTGAGTTGAGCGCTTCCTGCAGCAGGGGAAAGGCGTTGGGCTCGCCCAACTCTCCTAAAGCCGCCACAATGCTGAACTGCACCAGCCACTCATCGCTGCTGTGGTACACCGCCGCCAGGTCATCGTAAATGCCCCGGAGCTGCAGCCCACCGATGGCATCGGCAGCGGCAGCCTGAACGTCAGCTTCAGGATCGTTAGTGAGTGCCCGCTTGAGGAGCGCTTCCACAGCGGTTGGATCGCCGTAGGCAATGCTCGGTAGCTGGCTGATGGCGGCGTAACGGACCCTGGGGTTATCGTCATTGGCGGCCAGTTGGGCCAGTTCAAAGGCGGCGTCGTTATCGAGTTCGCGGAACTGGTTAACAGCCCGCAGCCGGTCCCCGTAGTCGTCGGAATTCAGGAGGGCTTTGACAGAATCTGGGGTGATAGCCATTTCGTAGTCTTCAACACAAATCTGTTTTATCTACTATCGGCTATTTCGGAGTCCCGCGATAGCCCCAGTATTGAGCCGTTTGAAAATCTATAGATTCTGCGTGGAGAATTTATTCCCAAAGGGATACCTGCGGGGAAACCATAGTCTTTCGTAGGATAGATGCAAAAATTCGGTACCTCCGCAGCGCATATCGCCGTTTGTGGTCTCCCAGATTTCTAAAGCATTGAGCTTAATAGCTGTTGGCCATTTCCCGCACAATATCGCCGCGGGTCAAAATGCCAATGACTTTGCCGTCTTCATCTACCACTGGCAGCCGGCGCACATTTTTTTCGTGCATCAGGTGGGCGGCTTCCCGCAGGGTCTTGTCGGGTCGGATGGTAACGACCTTTTCGGTCATCACGTCTTTGACCAGCTGGCCCAGGGCTTTGTGGAGTTCCTGGTTGTACTGGGCCGGATTTTTGAGATAGATGACGCTATCCAGCAGCATGATGTAGGCGGGCAGGTCGATGCCAGTGGTCTGCCACATCAGGTCAGATTCCGAAATAACTCCCACCAGGCTGCCAGAGTCGTCAATTACCGGTAAGCCGCTTACCCGGTTGTCTACCAGGAGCTGAATCGCATCCTTAAGAACGGCATTGGGAGCCACCGAAACGGGGTCGGGGGTCATGACGTCAGCAACGGTTTTAGCCATAGGTCGGTTAAATTCAGTAACTATACCAAGTCCAGCTCGAAAACTAGAGCTTTTCCTTAGGCAAAACTCCACTTCTGGACTTGAACAAGGTTTTAAAAGGCAGACGCATCCACCTGATTTCATTCTAGAAAAGGTTTTACCGATGCCCTAGGGCTGTCACAGGTCGTTACAGTAGTGCTCCAGGATATTGGCACAATTTGCGATCGCCCCTAAATGGGCAATCTCATACCCATGGGTGTTGTGGGTGGGAAAACTGAGGCAGGCCGCCCGTGCCACATGGCCAAACTTCATGGCGATGGAGCCATCACTGCCAAAGCCGCTCAACGTCGTCAGTTGAATGGGCAGGTCGTGCTGAGTGGCTGCCCGCCGAATTTCCCAGTTCAGCCCCTCATCGTACAGACCATAGTTGTCCTGGGACAGCAATACCGGAGCGTCCCCCGACGTAATCGGATATTCCCGCGACAGGGGACAAATTTCCAGGGCAATTAGCGCCTCCAGCCGCTGGCGTTGGGTGAAATACAGCGCTCCAATGGCTCCCACTTCCTCCTTGGCGGAGGCCACCAGGTACACCGTCACCGGGGGATCCTTCAACCGCGCCGCCAACTCCAGCAGAATGGTCACAGACGCCTTATTGTCCAGGGTATAGCTGGCGATGTAGTCCCCCATGCGGAAGGGCTTTTTACGATGCTTGCCTACCACCACCCGCGTGCCGGGACGAATCCCAGCTCGGGCCAGTTCTTCCGGGGGAAGCTTGGTCTCAATCCACGCCGTTTCCCACAGCACCGGCCTGTCCTCCTGCTGGGACTTCTGGGGTGACTCGTGGGAAACATGGCGGGAGCCAAAGCTGAGGATGCCGCTGATGGTATGGTAGTCCCCCAGCAGATCCACCACCCCTTCTCCATAGACCCAGGGGAATGAGCCCCCCAGCTTCCGCACCGACACCCGACCATCGGAGTAGATGGTCTTCACAATCATGCCGATCTCATCCTTATGGCCAGTGATGGCAATGGCCCGGCTGTCGTCCCGTCCGGGAATCTTGGCAATCACGTTGTCGGCCTCATCCCGCCAGTGTTCAACTCCCAATTCTGAGAACAGCTGGAATAGTCGCTGGTTAATTTCATCCTCCACGCCGCTGGGGGAATGGCAGAGAACGAGGTCTTCGATGCGGTTGAAAAGGGAGTCGTAGGACATGAAGGAGGGAGTGAGGGAGTAAGAGAGCGAGATAGGGAGTTGGAGAGTAAGGGAGGGAGGGGTGAGGGGTGAGGGGTGAGATAGGATATTGAAAATTGCTTCCGTCAAGTAAGTTGATATCGATCAAACGCAGTGATGTCTGACCACCTCGAAACCCACAACCTGCACCTGGAGGATTAGCGGTGAAAGATTACCACATCAACATCTTCTATAGCGACGAAGACGAAGGCTACGTCGCGGATATTCCTGATTTGAGCTACTGCTCTGCCTTTGGCGAAACCCCTATGGAAGCCTTGCAGGAACTGAACCTGGCCAAACAGGTCTGGCTCGAAGCGGCCCAGGCGGAGGGAAAACCCATTCCGCAACCTACCTATCGGCCAATTATTTACCAACTCACATCGGCTTAAATCCTTTGAAAACTTGTACGGGGGAGTATCCAGATTCTTGTGGGATAGGCATCCTGCCTGTCCCAGCTAGCAGGCGAGACGCCTGCCTTACAAGGCTTTTGGGAAACTGGATTAAGCTGTTTGTCAATCCCTACACAAAATTCTGATCCCTCCCTAGAATTTCTTATCACCTATCCCCCCCTACCCTGCTGTCGCCAAAACGCCCTGCAACTTACTCCGAAATTCCCCCTTCGGATGCCCTCCTTTCACTTCCCCGACGATGGAGAACTCTCCTTCGGGATCGTCACAAATCAGGTAAGTGGGCCAGCCCATTTCAGATTTGTCGGGATACTGGGCCAGCAGAATGTTGCGGTACTTACGGTAGGTCTTGGTGTCCTGCATCTTGACATCAACGAAGTCCAGCCCCAGTTCTTCAGCGACTTTTTTGTCATAAAAGCCCATTTTGTGGCAAATGCCGCAGTCTTCTGAAGAGAACTTGATGACCGTGCGACCCATGGGGCACCTCCTGTTTTCGTAGTTTTGTCTGTCATTGTCCTATATGGAGGGAGGGGTATCGGGTATCGGATATCGGATATCGGATATCGGGTTTTACCTGGCACCTGACACCTAACACCTGACACCTGGCACCTGACACCTGGCACCTGACACCCATCCGCTCATCAGTGAAGTTTTTCGGCGGTAGATAAACCTAGATTCTCATCCACGACCTCTATACCATCTGTACCGACCAATAGCTGCTGCTACTCCAGACAACGAAAACCTTTTTCACCTTTCAGCTTGCCGTCAAAGCTGGCGGTTTCTGTACAGCCTGCTTGACGTGCTGTCGCTCCGATCAGATAGTCTGAAAAATCAGCTTTACCCTGTTTGTACCGCTGGAGAGCTTGATCCACCGTTGAACGGCTTTCAAATTCGAACGCAGCACTGTGCAGCATAGCCTCCAAGACGTTGGTAATGTCTTCTTTCTTAAAACGATAGCTGGCTCCTCGGAGTACCCAAACTAGCTCGCAGAGGACAATGTTGGCAATAAAGCAGGGTTGGTTTTGCTGAAGTAGGGCGGTAGCTTGTCGCCACTGCTGTTCGTCGTCACGAGTGAGGTAGCGCACCAGAATGTTGGTATCAAGCCCAATCATTGGCTCCCTCGGCGATGGCGGCATCCATGTCGTCGAGGGTGGCTATCTGGATATCGGGCCGGTGCAGGATGCCGGATAGGGTTTCTACAGCAACATTGAGGGGAAAGATTTTTACCTGACCGTCCTCTCCAATAACGAACTCGACTCGGCTGCCGCTGGTCAGCTTGAGATGCTGCCGAATTTCTTCTGGCAGAGTGATTTGTCCGGTATCGGTGACGGTGGTGCTGAGCATGATGAAGGCAGAAAGAGGATCTCTTTTATTGTAATTGCGTTAGCCAAGCGGGCTTTGAACTGCGCTCTCCGCTAGAACCTTCACCACCGGGCAGGGATTCGCCGCCTGCACGTTCTCTGGCTTGCTCCAGGTAAACGGGGCCTGCTGGGCGGCGGACATCCACAGCAGGCGCTTGGCGCGGGTCATGGCGACGTAGAGGAGGCGATATTCTTCGGCGGCTTTGAGGTGTTTGGCCTGCTCCCAGGCGGTGATGATGTCGGGGATAGCTTCGTTGGAGTGACCGGCGTGGGCGTAGGCGCGGATCTGGGCACGGGCCACTTCGGCCAGGGTGAAGTCGCCCAGAAATTCGCCCTGGGGGGGAACCCAGAGGGTGCCGGGGATGGTGCGGTCGTGGAGGAAGGGGAGAAAGACCACGTCCCAATCCAGCCCTTTGGCTTTGTGCATGGTGATCAGGGTGAGCTGGCCGGGGCGGGTGTAGAGGGAATCGGTGTCTTCGGTATCGACGGCGGTGAACCGTTCGGAGCCGACGATTTCCTGCAGCACTTCAATGGCAGCGGTGAGGGTATTGTCATTGCGGATTTGCTGGCTGACGCGGGCGGCGAGTTTGTCGGTGGTGGCCAGTTCGCTCTGGTTGTAGCCCAGGGTCAGGCCAATGAAGGAAAACAGGCTGTAGACGGGGAGTTCGAGGCGCGATCGCACCAAACTCCGACAATACCGTCTGGCTTCCCTGGCCGCTTCCGTATCCGGTGGCGTATCCAGGGGACCGGGGTAGAGAAACTGCTCCGGCGCGTTAGCCAGGGCGTTGAGGTCCTGGGTGGGAATTTTCTTGCGATCCACCAGCACCCGCAGGGCAGCCTTCATGTAGTCCGGCGAGTGGGGCCGCTCGATAAACCGCATCAGGGTGAGCATTTCTTCCGGCACCTGGGTCTGGCGATCCTGCTCGCCCACGTCGTAGAGACGCAGCCCCAGGGCCGCCAGATCCACACCGGTCTGCTCAGGATCTCGCAGCAGATGGCCAACGAACTGCCCCTGCCGCCCTTCCCGCACCAGAATGGCGAAGCTGGTGTCGGGGTTTTCCTCAAATAGCTCCCTGACTCGCTGGGCAATCTGCTTCACGCTCTCGGTGATGTTCGGCGGCGAGACAATTTCTACTCCGGCCCCCAGGGGATCTGGATTGGCGTTAGGTTGGGGGTCATCCCAGTCCACCGGGCGAATGGCCTGATCTCGAAAGGGAATTTCTGGACCCGCCACCTGGGCCTGGTTTACCCAGCGCAACATCTGATTCGCGGCGGCCATGATGACGGCACTGCTGCGACCGGCCTGATCCATCGTGACCAGGTTGCCCCGAACCCTGCAATTGTCGCAAAACTGATTAAAAAAGACCGGATCTGCCGGGGTAAAGGTAGAGTTGATGGCCTGGTTGGGGTCTCCCACTCGCACCAGGTTGGGTTCAGCTTCTGGATTTTCTGGATCCATAGCTAATAAAGTCAGCAGCCGCGTCTGCAGCGGCGAAGAATCCTGAGCTTCATCCTCAAACACTGCAAAACATCGGGATTGCCAGAATCGCAGTGTCTCAGAATCCTCCAGAGTGCGCAATGCTCCCAAAATCATGTCGTCGTAGTCGATAAAGCCCCGCTGCTGGAGTAAGTCCTGGTAAATCTGGTACAGGCCAGCGGCGATGGTCAGCACATCGTAGTCTTCCACATCCCCCGGTAGAGTCCGCTTCAAGGATTGAGCCAGACTCATCAGTTCCTCGGGCATAACGCCGGAACTCTTGGCTTCCCGAATCACCGTATGGGCCAGGCTGGGCAGCACTTCCGTCCGCAACACCGACTGTCGCCGCAATCGTTCCGTCTCTTCCCCATCAAACTGCCGCCCCTCGATCAACCCCTGATACAAATCGGGATGGGCCACAATCCACTGCTCTACAGTGGTGCGAATCAGGCGGTTGTTTTGGGCCGGAGAAACCAGGGTCAGGGTCTCCAGACTCAGGTTGGATAATTCCGGATTACGGGTGGCAATGGTCAGGGCTAATCCATGCAGGGTGGACACCGTAAAGCTGTTCTGGGGCAGCCCCAGCCGTCGCAGATGCCCTCTCACCTTCGCCTTCAGGTTAGCCGCCGCCGACCGGGTAAACGTCACCAAAATCAACTGCCGATTGATATGCAGCTGATGCCGGGCAATGGCAATCGCCGCCGCCGCCGCCATCCCGGTAGACTTCCCCGAACCCGGCACCGCCGATACCGCCAGACTGCCCCCCTGCCAGTCGGCCAGGGCCTGCTGACCCTGTCGTAGCCCGGCTCTAATTTCCTGTAATACGGCTTCCCGATCGATTGGGGCGGCGGTGACCATGGCTTTTGTGGAATTTGGATGGTCCTAGGATAGCGGTCGGGGTGGGGGGGGGGGGTTGGGGGGGGGGGGGGGGGGGGGGGTGGGGGGGGGGGGGGGGGGTGGGGGGAGGGGGGGGTGGGGGGGATGGGGTAGGTGGGGTAGGTGGGGTAGGTGGGGTAGGTGAGGTAGGTGGGGTCGTAGTTTTGGTTCTGAAGTGATTGGAAGAACTTAGTGCTTAAAACCTTATATCTGGCACTTGACACCTGATACCCTATACCGACCACCCCTCACTCCCTTACTTCAAAACAGACTCAACTGAGAAGCATCTTCCTCTTGCTGAGCCGCTAAATCCCAGGGCATTTCGGGTAAATCTGTTCCAGCCTGCTGAAGCTGGTGATACACTTCGCGGGCAATGGCGGGGGATTTTTCTTCTTGGGGGCAGTGAGCAAAAAAGTAGACGTCGGTGTCGTTTTGCAGCCACTGCTTGAGGCGGGGCACCCATTCATCAAAGTAGGGTTGGTTGACCCGCAGTTGGGGATGGCTGATGTAGCGAACGATGGTGAATGGGGCGGTGACGACGGGCTGGAGGGGAACTTTGGGCTTTTTGCGTTCTGAGCCAATTTGGGGATCGTCGTCGGGGGTGTTGATGCAGTCGTAAATGGGGCGGGTGTCTAGCAGCACGCGACCAACGCCCATGGCTTCCAGCATCTGGTTCAGGCGGTTGGTGTGGGGCTCCTGGAACCAGTCCAGATGGCGGACTTCGACGGCAATGGGGCAGCGCTGGCGGGGCCACCGGGCCAGAAATTCTCGCAGATCCGAGAATAGGGCAGAGCTGTAGCCCGGGGGCAATTGGATGAAGAGCGGTCCCAGGCGTTGGCCCAGGGGGTCCAGGGTTTGTAGAAAACGGTGGGAGGCTTCCACAAAGGGCACCAGTTTGCCCTGGTGGGAGTAGGCTCGGGGCAGCTTGGGGCAAAACCGAAAGCTGGAGGGCATGGTGTCGGCCCAGCGCTGAATGGTTTCGGCGTTGGGCATGGAGTAGAAGGTGGTGTTGCCTTCAACAGCGGTCATGCGATCGCAATACAGCCGTAAAAAATCCCCCGCTTTGCTACCGGTGGGATAGAAATCCCCCAGCCATCCCTTAAACGCCCATACAGCGCATCCGGTGTAGTAGACCCCTGGCATTTTGGTTTCCGTCTCATCTTTCTTATCTTGGCGCAGAAGGGGTTGGGGGGGAAGGGGTGGATGGGTGGGAGGGTGGATGGGTGAGGTGGGTGAGGCGGGTGGGGTGGGGGGGGGGGGGGGGGGGGGCGGGGGGGGGGGGGGGGGGGGGGGAGGGGGGGGTGG